>Ga0209023_10000500_pt1 | contig 59156 bp, 55 predicted proteins | sample LakOneMetagenome_FD_187468 | JGI IMG/M metagenome (GOLD analysis project Ga0209023, IMG submission 187468) | Freshwater and sediment microbial communities from Lake Erie, Canada (SPAdes) (version 2) | ecosystem: Environmental > Aquatic > Freshwater > Lentic | place: Lake Erie, Canada...
ACCCGCCGATACGGTCCCTGCCGCGCGGGCTGCTGCTCGGCCTGGCCATCGCACTCAAGCTGACGCCCGCGGTGTTCCTGGTGTATTTCGTGGTCCGTCGCGATGGCCGCGCCGTCGCGACCACGCTGGCCTCGTTCGTCGGCGCGACGTTCCTCGGGTTCCTGCTCGCCTGGCGCGATTCGCTGGAGTACTGGACCACCACGATCCGCGACACCGACCGGATCGGGAACGCCACGCTGAACACCAATCAGAACATCGCCGCGGCGCTGGCCCGGCTGGGGCTGAGCGAGGGCGCCCACTTCGTGCTGTGGGCAACCGCGTGCGTGCTGGTGCTCGCGCTGACGGTGTGGGCGGCGCGCCGGCTGCTGCGCAGCGGCGGGGAGTCGGGACCGGTGCTGGCGCTCATCTGCGTGGCCATGTTCGGCCTGGCGGTCTCGCCGGTGTCGTGGTCGCACCATTGGGTGTGGACCCTGCCGACGCTGATCGTCACCGCGGTGGTCGGCTACCGGAAGCGCGATGTCGCGCTGGGAGTGGTGACGCTGGCCGGCGCGGCGCTGATGGTGTGGACACCGATCGACCTGATGCCCCAGCACCACGAGACGGAGGCGCAGCTGTGGCGCCAGCTGGCCGGTGCTTCCTACCTGTGGTGGGCGCTGGCGGTGATCCTGGTGTCCGGGTTGACCGCCGCCCGACCGGAGGTCAGCCGGCCGCTGTCTGCGGAACCCGGGCCGGCGGCTGGCCCGCAGCAGACCCCGGCCCCGGCGTTGCATCCTCTTTGAGGCTGGCGGCGTAGATGTCGACGTATTCCTGGCCGGAGAGCTGCATCAGCTCGTAGACCACCTCGTCGATGACGGCGCGCTCGATGAACCGGTTGCCGGCCAGTCCGTCGAACCGGCTGAAATCCATCGGCTTTCCGATGCGGACGGTGACGCGGCCGAACCGCCACATCTTCGACCCGGGCGGATTGACGACGTCGGTGCCGACCATCGCGACCGGGATCACCGGAACACCGGTCTGCAGGGCCAGCCGGGCCAGCCCGGTCTTGCCCTTGTAAAGCCGTCCGTCCGGCGACCGGGTGCCCTCGGGGTACATGCCCAGCAGTTTGCCCTCGGACAGGATCCGCTCGGCGGTGGTCAGCGCGGCCTGTGCCGAGTCGGCATCGGTCCGGTCGATCGGTACCTGCCCCGCGACGGTGTAGAACCAGGCGATCGCCCGGCCCTTGAGCCCGGTGCCGGTGAAGTACTCCTGCTTTGCCAGGAAGGTGATCCGGCGGGGCGCAACCAGTGGTAGGTAGAAGCTGTCGGCGACGGCCAGATGGTTGCTGGCCAGGATCGCCGGACCATCCGCCGGAAGATGTTCCAGGCCTTCAACTTTCGGACGGCCGAGCAGGGACAACAGCGGGCCCATGAAGATGTATTTGAACAACCAGTACCACATGGGTCCTCCAGTCGGGCCGCACCGGCGGTGCTTTGCGCCAACCTTACCGATCCGGGGTGAGAGCCACCACAGCGACGGGCCGGGCTCAGTCCTCGAACGTGATGGGAATGTGCTGATAGCGGCCGTTCCCAGCAACCGGGGGCGGCGCGGGATCGGGATCGGGATCCGGTTCGGGAACCGCTTCGCCGGCCTGGGCGAGCAGCCCGCGCAGGACCGTGAGCAAGCTCACGCTGTGATCGGCGACCACCGTCAGCAACGGATGCTCCTCACCGGAGGCCACCGCGGCCAGTGCGCACACCGGGCACCAGACCTGTTGGCATCGACCGGGTTCACCGCCGGAACGAGCGGCCAGCACGGCTGCCATCGATCGCACCGCGGGATCGAGGCGGTCGAGGATCTCCTGGGCGAGCTGGCGCAGCTCGGGACCGACGTCGCTGTGGCCGGGCGCTCCGGGGTTGCTCACCGCGCACCGACTTTCGGCCAGACGTCCGGGTTCGGCCGGAATCGCACGGTCAGCTGGTCGCTCTTGAGCTGGGCATCGCTGACGGTGCACCGGCGCAGCACCGAGGCCAACCGGACCCGCCGGCGCAGCCCCCCGACCGCGACGATGAGGTCGTCGTCCACCCGGCCCAACTGGAGTGTCCCCAGCGCGGACGGATCCAGCGGGGGCAGCTGCAGCCGCATCCGGTAGACCGAGTCCAGTCCTGAGCCCGATTCGAGTTCGACGACGGCCCGCAGCGGCCCGGGCGGGGCCGCGCTGCCGCGCCGGCGGGCACAGTCGAGGAGCTCGGCAAGCGCCTTGGGTCCGATCGGTTCGCCGGCCAGGTGCGGCACCAGCACCAGGCCGACGTCGCCGGTTCCGGCGCCGAGCTCGTCGAGCACGGACTGCTGCTCGGCGATCCGCTCGGTGTACCAGTCGAACGCGGGATGTGCGGGCAGGTTACGGTATTCGTACGAATCATCTTGTACCAGAACCTGATTCACGATCAACTCACGAACCTCGACGCCCAGCAGGGCCAACGACCCCAGTGTGCGGACGGCCTCGGCCGCCACCACCCGCTCGGCAGTCAGGACCAGATGCGCGCCCACGACGCCGTCGGTGTCGGCGATCAGCGCCGACAGTCCATCGAGGCCGGCGGCGGTGCGCTCGAGCAACTCCACCACGGCAACCGACTGGGCATCGCCGGGCCCGATGCTCAGGCGGCGGTGCCGTGGCCACGCGCGCTCGAGATAGAGAGCGAACGCCGACGGCAGGGTGAGCATCCGGAGCGCGTCGGCGGTCGAGGCGCAGTCCACCACCAGGTGATCCCACTCGCCGGATTCCGCCAGGCGCGCCACTGTACCGAGCCCGAGCACCTCCTGGATGCCGGGGAATGCCGAAAGTTCTTCCGGTGCAACATCTCCCACATCGGATTCGGGAAATCTGGCCGCCATGACAACGCAGGATGCCGACCACGCCGCCTCGAGCAGCGCCAGGGTGTCCAGCGCCAGCGCGTCCAGCGATCCCCCACCGCCGGCGGGGTCGCCCGTCGACAGGTCGGCCGTCACCCGGACCGGGTCACACGTCCCCGTGGGCGGTACGGGGACGTCGAGCACGTCGCCGAGGGAATGCGCCTGATCCGTCGACACCAGCAGGACCCGCAGCCCCGACCGGGCGTCGCGTACCGCGGTTGCCGCTGCCAGCGTCGACTTGCCGACCCCGCCCTTGCCGACGAAAAGGCTGATGCGGGCCCGGATGCCGGTGTCGACCTCGCCGGATTCCGTCAGCCCTCGACTCGTTTCTTCAGATCCTTGAGCGCCGTGTCGGTCAGGCGGCGCTCGGCCTTGCGTTTGAGCAACCCGATCATCGGGATCATCAGATCGACAGACAACTCGTAGGTGACCTCGGTCCCGGATCCCTTGGGCGCCAAGCGATATTCACCGTCCAGCGCTTTCAGCAGCGAGCTGGACACCAGCCACCAGCGGACCGACTTCCGGTCGGTCGGCCAGTCGTACTCCAGGACCATGGTGTCCTTGAGGACCGCGGCGTCCAGCACCAGCCGTGCGGTATGCGGATTACCGCCGTCGTCGGTGTCGAGGACCTCGGTGTCCTTGTACTCCTTGACCCACTCGGGGTAGGAGCCGATATCGGCGATCACATCCATCACCGTGCCGGGATCGGCCTCGATGAAGATCGTCTGCGCGGTCTTGTCCGCCACGTGAACGCTGCCTTGCCTCTCGGAGTCTCTTTCGCGGCCACGCTACCCTCCCGGGCAGCCATTGGCCCTCATATCTAATGCGTGGGAGCCGAACCCACCGGACGTCCCGCCTCGAGTTCGTTCTTGATCTCGAAGGACATCCGTTTGCCCGCTACGCGACGCTTGTGGACCAGTCCTGCCAGGTCCATTCCGGCCACCTCGGCGGGGGTGGCGCCCGTCGGTTCGGCGTGCAGGAAGTAGTGCAGGATCACCCCGTCGAGCATGGCCTCGAGCCAGATCTCCATGGTCCCTGTCAGCGGCCCGGCCACCGTCCAGCGGATGCCCTTGTCGGCCCGGTCCTCCACGACGTCGAGCCGCAGGTCCGGCCACCACCGCCGCCACCTGGCCGGATCCGCGATCGCCGCGCCGACCGCCGCGCCGGCAGCGGCGACGAAAGTCTGGTCGGCCACCTGGATGCTGTGCATGCCCGCTAGCTTCACATACCCGGGCCGCCGGCCGGCAGCCGGTCGACCGCAAAACCGTGAAGGAAGTCACATCCCCGCCCCGGGTCGGACTACTGTGATTGCGTTCATCAACGCACTACGGGAGGACAGGGATTTGCGCGAGTTGAGTGTTTCGGCATCCTTCGATGTCGCCGAGACCGACAACATCGTCTCCGTCGTCTACGACCACGAACGCACCGACCCGGGGTTCGCCATCTACCAGCGCCTGGTCGACGGCAACTGGGTCGACGTGACGTGCGCGCAGGCTGCGGCCCAGATCCGTTCGGCCGCACAGGGATTGATCGCACTCGGCGTACAGCCCGGGGACCGGGTCGCGATCTTCTCCGCAACCCGGTTCGAGTGGGCCATCCTCGACATGGCCATCCTCTCGGTCGGCGCGCTGACGGTTCCCATCTATGAGACGTCCTCGGCCGATCAGGTGCAGTGGGTGCTGCAGGATTCCGGTGCGGTGCTGGCGTTCGGGGAAACCGACTCCCACGCCGGCATCATCGCCGACCTGGCCGGCGGGCTGCCGGACCTGCGCCGGCACTTCACCATCGAGGGCTCGGACCCCGCCGCGCTCGACGAGCTCACGGCGGCCGGCGCCGGGGTCGATCCGGGCGAGGTGACCCGCCGCGTCGAGGGCATCCGGGCCACCGACCCGGCCACCCTGATCTACACCTCCGGCACCACCGGCCGGCCCAAGGGCTGCCAGCTCACCCACTCCAACCTGCTCTACGAGATCCGCGGCGCCAAGGCGGCCCTGCCGTCGCTACTGGACAAGGGCCAGCGCCTGCTGGTGTTCCTGCCCCTGGCGCACGTGCTGGCCCGCGCGATCGCGATCGGCGCCTTCCACAACAAGGTGACCGTCGGCTTCACCAGCGACATCAAGAATCTCGTGCCGATGTTCGGGGTGTTCAAGCCCACCATCGTGGTGTCGGTGCCGCGGGTGTTCGAGAAGGTCTACAACACGGCCGAGCAGAACGCCGCCAACGACGGGAAGGGCAAGATCTTCGGGATCGCCGCGCAGACCGCGATCGCTTTCAGCGAGGCGCTGGACCGCCCGGGCGGCCCGGGACTGGTGCTCAAGCTCAAGCACGCGGTGTTCGACAAGCTGGTGTACGGCAAGCTCAAGGCCGCCCTCGGCGGCGACTGCGTGGCGTCCATCTCGGGCGGCGCGCCGCTGGGCGCCCGGCTGTGCCACTTCTACCGCGGCGTCGGCCTGACCATCTACGAGGGCTACGGCCTGACCGAGACCAGTGCGGCCATCACGGTCAACCAGATCGGCGCCATCAAGCCCGGCTCTGTCGGAAAGCTGTTGGAGGGCAACAGCATGCGGATCGCCGACGACGGCGAGCTGCTGGTGCAGGGTGGCGTCGTCTTCCACGGCTACTGGAAGAACGACACGGCGACCGCCGAGGCGGTCCTGAACGGCTGGTTCCACACCGGCGATCTCGGCGAGGTCGACTCCGACGGGTTCCTCAAGATCGTCGGCCGCAAGAAGGAACTCATCGTGACCGCCGGCGGCAAGAATGTCGCCCCGGCGGTGCTCGAGGACAGTCTGCGGGCCCACCCACTGGTCAGCCAGGCGATGGCGGTGGGCGACGCGCAGCCGTTCATCGGCGCGCTGATCACTATCGACCCGGAAGCGTTCGAGGGTTGGAAGGAACGCAACGGCAAGGACCCCGCTGCATCGGTGGCCGACCTGACCGAGGACCCGGACCTGCTGGCCGAGATCGACGGCGCGGTCAAGGAGGCCAACAGCCACGTCAGCCACGCCGAGGCCATCCGCAAGTTCAAGATCCTGCCGGTGGACTTCACCGAGGAGACCGGCGAGATGACGCCGACGTTGAAGGTCAAGCGCAAGGTCGTGGCCGAGAAGTTCGCCGACCAGATCGACGCGATCTACCGCAAGGACTGATCCGCCCCAGCTACAGGAGCCGGCCCATCCGCGCGGCCAGGGTGTCCCACCGCCACTGCTCGTCGATCCACTGGCGTCCACGAGCGCCCATCCGTGCAGCGGTGTCGGGGTCGGACAGCAGCGCGCTGATCGTGTCAGTGATCTCGGTAAGGTTGCGGCCGTCGACCACGAACCCCGTCTCACCGTCGAGCACCGCCTCCGGCGCCCCGCCCGAATCGCCGGCCACCACCGGGATCCCGGTCGCCGACGCCTCCAGGAACACGATTCCCAGCCCTTCGACGTCCAGGCCGGCGCCCCGGGTCCGGCACGGCATCGCGAACACGTCGCCCAGCGTGTAGTGCGCGGGCAGTTCGGCGAACGGGACGCCTTCGGTGAAGACCACGTGGTCATCGATCCCGTTGTCGGCGGCCAACTTTCGCAGTGCCTGCAGGTGCGGTCCTCCGCCGACGATCACCAGCGCGGCGCCGTCGACGCGCTCGCGGATCGCCGGCAACGCCCGGATCAGCATGTCCTGCCCCTTGCGGGGCACCAGGCGGGACACACAGACGATGGTCGGGCGTGCGCCCAGCCGGTAGCGGGCCCGCAGTTCGGCGCGCGCCGCCGGGTCGGGCCGGAAGGCGTCGGGGTCGACGCCGGGCGGCAGATGCTCGAACGCGGCGTGCGGTCCGAACGCGCCGGCGAACCGGGCCCGGGTGTAGCGACTGATGTAGGTGATGACGTCGGTACCGTCGCCGATCCGGCGCAGCGCCGAGCGCGCCCCCGGCAGCATCGACCAGCCGACCTCGTGCCCGTGGGTGCTGGCCAGGACCCGGTCGGCACCGGCCCGGCGGGCGCTGGGACCCAATAACGCCAGGGGCGCGGCCGCCCCGAACCAGACCACCTCGGCGTCGTGCTCGCGGATGAGCCCGCGCATCCGGCGCTCCACCGACGGCACCGGCAGCATGAGCGACGTGGGGTGACGCACGACGTGCAGGTTCGCCGCCCGCGCGTCGTACTCCTGGGCACCCTTCCACTGCGGGGCGTACACCGCGATGTCATGATCGCCGGCCGCGGCCAGGCGGGTGACGAGATTCTCCAGGTAGGACTGGATGCCGCCGCGGCGAGGCGGAAAGTCGTTGGTGACCAACAGGACCCGGGTCGGCATCAGCGGGCCCACTCCCGCCAGTGCGCGAGCAGCTCGTCCGGACCGGAACCGAGCACGTCGCGCAGCGCGGTCACGGCGTCGGCGTGGGCGAACCCGGCGCCGCGCAGGTACAGCAGCCGCAGTGCCGGTGCGCCGTAGCGGTCGGCGACGAACCGGGCGAACAGCCACGCCCGGTCGTAGGCCGCGGACAGTTCCTCGGGGGTGCCGGTGAAGTCCGCGTCCGACGGCAGATATGTGGTGTCGATCCGGACCGGTGCGGTGGGCGCGGGCCGGGCCACGTAGTCGGCCACGCCCTCGGTCAGCCAGCGCGGTGCGTCGATTGCCGTATCGGCACGTGCCGCGTAGTGGAACAGCTCATGGCGGAACACGATCCGAAGAGCGTCCGGGCTCATCGCGGCGGCCCCCGGGGCCAGCACGATCCGTTGGTCATCGGCGGTCCGCGCGGCCGGGTCAACTCGGCCGGCCACCGCGACCGCGGCCGTGTCGGGCCGTTCCGCGCCGCCAGCGCCGGACCGCGCGGCGAATTCGGCCGCGCTGCCGGTGGCCATCACGACGATCGGCCCGGTGTTGTCGCGGCCCCAGTCGGTGCCCCAGAACTCCCAGACCGCCTCGACGGCGGGACCGGCCTCGACGGATACCCGGTCCAGCAGGGCCTGGCCCGGGGGGCCGTCGAGGTTGACCGGTGATACAGATCGCTGCGAAAGATGTTCGGGTGTAACTATTTTCGCGTCGCCCGGCGGTGCGGCTACCGGATGCGGGGCCGCCCGGGTGATCATCGCGACGACGATCGCGACGACGACCAGCGCAACCGCCAGCACCGGCCACCAGGGCCGCAGCAGGCGGAAACGGTCAGTAACGGCGCGCGTTGAAGAACGGACCGGCGCCGTCAAGCGGCACCACCTTCACGGGCACGCCGTACGTGGAGGCGTGCACCACCATGCCGTCGCCGACGTAGATACCGGTGTGGGAGGCGTCGGAGTAGAAGTTGACGACGTCGCCGGGTTGCAGCTGGTCACGCGACACCGGAGTGCCACCCGCGGCCAGCGCATAGCTCGAGTGCGGCAGCGCGATCCCCGCCTGCTGGAACGCCCACATCACCAGTCCCGAGCAGTCGAACGCACCGGGTCCCGAAGCGCCCCAGGAGTACGGCGAGCCGACCCGGGTCAGCGCGGCCTGTACGGCGATGGCACCCTCGCTGGTGCCCCCACCATCGCCCGGTGCCACGGCGGCCTCCGGCGGCGGGGCCGGGGGCAGCGCCTCGGGAGCGGCGGCCAGGACATCAGGGCCCGGCGGCGGAGCTTCGGGTGGCAGGGCGGCCGCGACGGGCACCGGCGCGGCCATGGCCACCCGCTGGTTGGGCGAGAGCAGGTTGTACTGCGACTTCACCACGGCGATCTGCAGCTGCAGTTTGGTCTGCTTGGCCTGTAGGTCGGTCTTGACGGCAGTGGCCGCATCGGCGGCCGTCCGGGCGTCGGCGGCGGACTTGGCAGCGGTGCTCTGCGCGGTGTTGGCTGCGGCGGCCAGCCGCTTGTAGTTGGTCATCTGCGCCGACATCTCGGTGGCCATCACGCGCTGCATGGCGAGCTTGTCGATGAGGCCCTGCGGCGATTCAGCGGTGAGGATGGCGGCCATGTTGTCCGTCCGGCCACCCATGTAGGTGGCCGCGGCGACCCGGTCGACCGACGTCTGGAACGAGCTGAGCTGCGTCTGCGCGACGGAGACGTCAGCCTGGGACTGGGTGAGCTGTCGGTCGGCGGCGGCCTGCACATCGAGCTTCTGGTTCAGGTCGAGCTGCGCCGAGTGCATGGCCTCGGCTGCCTGTTCGGCCTGGCGGGAGAGGTCATTCAGCTTGGTCATGGCATCGTCGGCCGGATCGGCCGTGGCGTTGGAGGACATCAGCCCGCTGAGGAGAACAGCCCCGGTCACCACACCGAGGATGGGCAGGCGGGCAGCACGCTTCGTCCGATGCGATCCGTCGAGGGTCAAGATTTCGTGTCCTTAAACTGCCTTCGACGTGGCTACCGCGCCGCCGTCGAACCGCCTTTAGGTCTCAGATAGGTTACGAAACGGCATCGGCGTTGTCCATCGGGTCGGACAAATTTACCAATGCGTGGAATCCGACGGGCTCAGCAACACGTGTCATTCAGGCCACACCCGGCCTCGGCGTCCGGTGGATCGGCACCAGCCGCAGCCGGGGTGCCAGACCGGCTTCTGCCAGTACCTCGAGGGCCTGTCGCTCGTCGTCCAGCAGCGTGTCGGGGAAACCCAGCAACACGCTGATCACGCAGTCCTTGCAGCCGGGACCGCGCACCGCGCAGTCGTCGCAGTCGATCACGATCGGGCCATTCGGATCGCCCTGGTTGTCACCCATGTTCAGTCCTGTTCTCGCTCATGCGGCGGACGCTAATACCGACCCCCGACAAGTCATGCCCGCCGGCGACACCCGACCGTCCGGAATCGGCGACCAGCCCGGCGTGTCGTCGACAAAACCGCACGCTCGGCGGCCCGAGCGCGATGCCCGAGACGGCTGGGTCGCACGGGGCTGTCGGGACCCTCGTTTACCGTCTGTGCCGTGGGACAGGTCGACCAGCTGAGCTTCGGCGATATGGATTCGACCGCCGATGTCGCGCTCCGCGACACCACCTTCGTCGTCGTGGACCTCGAGACCACCGGCGGCCGGTCGCGGCCGGCCACCCCCGGCGGGGCGTGCGACGCCATCACCGAGATCGGCGCCGTCAAGATCCGCGGCGGCGTCGTCCTCGGCGAGTTCGCCACCCTGGTCGACCCCGGCCGCGAGATCCCGCCACAGATCGTCCGGCTCACCGGCATCACCACCGCCATGGCGCACGACGCACCGAAGATCGACGCGGTGCTGCCGATGTTCCTCGAATTCAGTCGCGGCGCGGTGCTGGTGGCGCACAACGCCGGCTTCGACATCGGCTTCCTGCGCGCCGCCGCGGCCCAGTGCGCGCTGACGTGGCCCAACCCGCCCGTGCTGTGCACGGTCCGACTGGCCCGCCGGGTGTTGACCCGCGAGGAGGCACCCAGCGTCCGACTGGCGGCGCTGGCCCGGCTGTTCCGCACCACCACCGAACCCACCCACCGCGCCCTCGATGACGCCCGCGCCACCGTCGACGTCCTGCACGGACTGATCGAACGCGTCGGCAACCTCGGCGTGCACACCTACCCCGAGCTGCGTTCGTACCTGCCGAACATCGCACCCGCCCAGCGCCGGAAGCGGGGGCTGGCCAGCCACCTGCCGCACCGGCCCGGGGTCTACCTGTTCCGCGGGCCCGGCGCCGAGGTGCTCTACATCGGCACCGCAACCGACCTGCACCGCCGGGTCGCCCAGTACTTCACCGGCGCCGACCCGCGTGGGCGGATGCGCGAAATGGTGACCCTGGCCGAGGCCGTCGAACACGTCGAGTGCGCACACCCGCTGGAGGCCGGAGTGCGTGAACTTCGGCTGCTGGCCGCCCACGCGCCGCCGTACAACCGGCGGTCGAGGTTCCCGCACCGGTGGTGGTGGATCACCCTGACCGACGAGGCCTTCCCCCGGCTGTCGGTCGTGCGCCGCCCGAGGCCCGCCGGGCCGGAACTCAGCATCGTCGGGCCGTTCCGGGTGCGCGCCGACGCGGTGGCCACCGCCGACGTGCTGGCCCGGTTCACGGGTCTACGCACCTGCACCCGCCGGCTCGCGCAGTCGGCGCGCCACGGGCCGGCGTGCCCCGAACGCGAGGTGTCCCCCTGCCCGGCCGGCCGTGATCTCGCGGCCGCCGATTACGCCCCGGCGGCACAGCGGATGGCCGCCCTGATCGCCGGCGCCGACCCCGCCGCCCTGGCCGCGGCCGTCGCCCACGTCGCCGAACTCGCCGAGCGGGGCCGCTACGAGAGCGCCGCCCGGCTGCGCGACCACCTGTCCACCGCCATCGACACGATGTGGCGCGGCCAGCGGCTGCATGCCCTCGCCGCGGTGGCCGAACTGGTCGCCGCCCAGCCCGACGGCGCCGGGGGCTGGCGGCTCGCCGTCATCCGGCACGGCCAGCTGGCAGGCGCCGGCAACGCGGCCAAGGGCGTCCCACCGATGCCGGTGGTGGACGCGCTGACCGCGGCCGCGCAGACCGTGCTCTACCAGGCCGCGCCGCTGGGCGGAGCGCTCGTCGAGGAGACGGCGCTGTTGGGCCGCTGGCTCGCGACACCGGGCACCCGGATCGTCCGGGTCAGCGCCGGCTGGGCCAGCCCGACCGGCGGAGCCGGCCAATTCGGCAGCTGGTCGGCCACCGCGCGCTCGGCTCGCGTTGCGGCCCAAGGTTTTTCAGAGCGATTGACTGAACTTCACCCAATCGGCCAGCTTCTCCCCGGCCGCGCCGCTGTCGATCGCCTGCGCGGCGCGGGCTAGCCCCGACTCCCAGGCCGGCAGCCACTCCGCCGAACTCGACAGTCCCGAATGGGCCACCAGTGCGCCGGCCGCGTTGAGGATCACCGCGTCGCGCACCGCACCGGTCGCGCCGCCGAAGACGGACCGCGCCTCGGCCGCGTTGAACCGCGCATCGCCGCCCACCAGTTCGGACAGCGCCGCGCGGGCGAACCCGAACCCGGCCGGATCGAACGTCAGCCGGTCGACGGTGCCGGCCTGCACGCGCCAGATGGTCGACGTGGTGGTCGTCGTGAGCTCGTCGAGGCCGTCGTCGCCATGCACCACCAGCACGCTGCAGCGCCGCGCGGCGAACACCCCGGCCATCACCTCGGCCAGATCGCCGAACGCACAACCGATCAAGCCGGCCCGGGGTCCGGCCGGATTCGTCAGCGGCCCAAGAAGATTGAAGACGGTGGGCACCCCGATCTGCTGACGCGGCGGCCCGGCGTGCTTGTACGACGGATGAAAGATGGGGGCGAAGCAGAAACCGATGCCCACCTCTTCGACGCACCGCGCCACCTCGGCGGGACCCAGGTCGATCCGGACGCCGAGTTCCTCGAGGGTGTCGGCTCCCCCGGACAACGAGGACGCCGCCCGGTTGCCGTGCTTGACCACCGGGACACCGGCGGCCGCGCACACCACGGCGGCCATTGTGGACAGGTTCACGGTGTTTGCGCCGTCGCCCCCGGTGCCGACGATGTCGACGGTCTCGGTGCCGATCACCTCCGTGGGCACCCGGCGGGCGTGCGCGAGCATCACGTCGGCCAGCTCGGTCACCTCGGCCGGGGTGGGCCGCTTCATCTTCATCGCGACGCCGAAGGCGGCGATCTGCGCCGGCGTCGCGGCCCCCGTCATGATCTGCTCCATCGCCCACCCAGCATCGCCGGGCGCCAGATGCTGGAGATCGGTGAGGCGGCTCAGGATGGCGCGCCACGAACGGTCGTCGGTCACCCACCGATTTTCCCATGTCGCACGCGTCGTTCGGGACCCGGGAGCGCGACACCGGAAACCAATTCCCTCCCCGGGTGGAGTTCGCCAACTACAAAGCGTCATACTTCTTCATGTGACGAGCGCTGTAGGGACTTCCGGTACTGCCATCACGTCGCGCGTACATTCGCTGAACAGGCCAAACATGGTCAGTGTCGGCACCATCGTGTGGCTGTCGAGCGAGCTGATGTTCTTCGCCGGCCTCTTCGCGATGTACTTCACCGCGCGCGCCCAAGCTGCCGGGGACTGGCCACCACATCCGACCGAGCTGAACCTGGCGCTCGCGGTACCGGTGACCCTGGTTCTGATCGCGTCGTCGTTCACGTGCCAGATGGGCGTCTTCGCCGCCGAACGCGGCGACGTGTTCGGGTTGCGCCGGTGGTATCTGCTCACCTTCCTGATGGGCCTGTTCTTCGTCTGTGGCCAGGGCTACGAATACATGCACCTCGTGCAACACGGCACCACCATCCCCGGCAGCGCCTACGGAACGGTGTTCTATCTGGCTACCGGGTTCCACGGGCTGCACGTCGTCGGCGGTCTGATCGCGTTCATCCTGCTGCTGGCGCGGACCAAGATGAGCAAGTTCACCCCCGCGCAGGCCACCGCCGCGATCGTGGTCTCGTACTACTGGCACTTCGTCGACATCGTGTGGATCGCGCTGTTCGCCGTCATCTATTTCGTGCGATGAAATCCCGGTAGCCCCCAGACAAGCCCATGGACAGGAGTGCTCGGTTGAAGATCTCGCGGTTGCTCGGATCGGCCAGCGATCGGTCGCGCAGACGTCTGCGCCGCCGGTTGTCGGCCGGGTTGCTCCTGCTGATAGCCCTGGCGTTCGCGGGTGGACTTGCCGCGGTGCTCACGCCGCGACCCCAGGTCGCGGTGGCCGACGAATCGCAGTCAGCCATCCTGCGAACCGGCAAGCAGCTCTACGAGACCTCATGCGTCAGCTGCCACGGCGCCAACCTGCAGGGTGTGGGCGATCGTGGGCCCGCCCTGATCGGGGTCGGCGACGCGGCGGTGTACTTCCAGGTCTCCACCGGCCGGATGCCGGCGATGAGCCTCAATGCGCAGGTGCCCAAGAAGCAGGTCATCTTCGACGAGGCGCAGATCGACGCGCTCGGGGCCTACGTCCAGGCCAACGGCGGCGGACCGACGGTGGTGCGGGACGCCAACGGCCGTATCGCGCAGGAGTCCCTGACCCAGGGTGACGTGGCGCGTGGCGGCGACCTGTTCCGGCTCAACTGCGCGTCCTGCCATAACTTCACCGGCAAGGGCGGCGCACTGTCGTCCGGTAAGTACGCGCCGGATCTCGGCGAGGCCACCCCGCAGCAGATCTACACGGCCATGCTGACGGGCCCCCAGAACATGCCGAAGTTCTCCGACCGGCAGCTCTCGCCCGAGGAGAAGAAGGACATCGTCACCTACGTGCGCGATTCTGCCGAGGCGCGCAGCCCCGGCGGCTACGGCCTGGGCGGATTCGGTCCGACCTCCGAGGGAATGTTCATGTGGATCGGCGGCATGGTCCTCATGATCGGCATCGCGATGTGGATCGGAGCGCGCGCATGAGCAACGACATTCCGGCGACGCCCACCGACGCCGAATTGGCCAAGATGTCCAACGAGGAACTCCTCGAACTGGGCGGCAAGCTCGATGGCGTCGACATCGTGTTCAAGGCGAACCGCTGGCCGATCGACGGCACCCGTGCCGAGAAGCGCGCCGAACGCACGGTGGCCCTGTGGCTGCTGCTCGGCGGTGTGATGGGGCTGGCGCTGCTGGTGGTCTTCCTGTTCTGGCCGTGGGAGTACGACCCGGACAGCTGGTGGTACACGCTGGCCACCCCGATGTACGGGCTGACCTTCGGCCTGTCGATCCTGGCGATCGGCATCGGCGCGGTGCTCTACCAGAAGAAGTTCATCCCGGAAGAGATCACCATCCAGGACCGCCACGACGGCGCATCCCCGGAGATCCACCGCAAGACCATCGTCGCCAACCTGACCGACGCGCTGGACGGCTCGACCATCAAGCGGCGCAAGATGATCATCGCCTCCATGGGACTGGGCATGGGCGCGTTCGGCGTGGGCACCCTGGTGGCCTTCGCCGGCGGCATGATCAAGAACCCGTGGAAGCCGGTGGTCCCCACCGCCGAGGGCAAGAAGGCCGTGCTGTGGACGTCGGGCTGGACCCCGCGCTTCCACGGCGAGACCATCTACCTGGCCCGCGCGACCGGTGACAGCCATTCCCCGTTCGTCAAGATGCGACCGGAGGATCTCGACGCCGGCGGCATGGAGACCGTCTTCCCGTGGCGCGAGACGGACGGCGACGGCACCACCGTGGAATCCCACCACCTGCTGAGCCGCATCATGATGGGCGTCCGCAACCCGGTCATGCTCATCCGGATCAAGCCGCAGGACCTGCCCAAGGTGGTCAAGCGGCAGGGCCAGGAGAGCTTCAACTTCGGTGAGTTCTTCGCGTACACCAAGGTGTGCTCGCACCTGGGCTGTCCGTCGTCGCTCTACGAGCAGCAGACCTACCGGATCCTGTGCCCATGTCACCAATCGCAGTTCGACGCACTGCACTTCGCCAAGCCGATCTTCGGCCCGGCCGCGCGCGCGTTGGCGCAGCTCCCGATCACCATCGACAAGGATGGGTATCTGGTAGCCAACGGTGACTTCATCGAACCCGTCGGACCGGCATTCTGGGAGCGCACATCATGAGTCCGAAACTCGGCGAGGTAATGGCCAAGCAGGGCGACGCGATCGATTCGCGGTATCACCCCTCGGCGGCCGTCCGGCGTGGCATCCTCAACAAGGTCTTCCCGACGCACTGGTCGTTCCTGCTCGGCGAAATCGCGCTGTACAGCTTCATCATCCTGCTGATCACCGGCGTCTACCTGACGCTGTTCTTCGATCCGTCGATGTCCGAAGTGACTTACCAGGGCGTGTATCAGCCGCTGCGCGGCATAGAAATGTCCCGGGCGTATGCCTCGGCACTGGACATCAGCTTCGAGATCCGCGGCGGCCTGTTCGTCCGGCAGGTGCACCACTGGGCGGCCTTGCTGTTCGCCGCGTCGATCATGGTTCACCTGGCCCGCATCTTCTTCACCGGCGCTTTCCGCCGGCCGCGTGAGGCGAACTGGATCATCGGATCGCTGCTGCTGATCCTGGCCATGTTCGAGGGTTTCTTTGGCTACTCGCTGCCCGACGACCTGCTGTCCGGTACCGGCCTGCGCGCCGCCATGTCTGGTATCACGATGAGCATTCCGATCGTTGGAACCTGGTTGCACTGGGCCCTGTTCGGCGGTGACTTCCCCTGCGGCGGCGTCGGGAACACATGCGACATCTCCGGCGTATTCATTCCCCGGATGTATGCCCTGCACATATTGCTGATCCCCGGCATCATTCTGGCGCTGATCGGCGCTCACATGGCGCTGGTGTGGTTCCAGAAACACACCCAGTTTCCCGGCCCCGGCCGAACCGAGACCAACGTCGTCGGCGTCCGCGTGATGCCGGTGTTCGCAGTCAAGTCGGGCGCCTTCTTCGCCATGGCGGTCGGCGTGCTAGGCCTGATGGGCGGCCTGTTCCAGATAAACCCGATCTGGGACCTAGGTCCTTACAAGCCTTCGCAGATCTCAGCAGGTTCACAGCCGGACTTCTACATGATGTGGACCGACGGGTTGATCCGATTGTGGCCTGCGTGGGAGTTCTATCCATTCGGGCACACGATTCCGCAGAGCGTGTGGGTCGCCGTCTTCATGGGACTGATTTTCACTCTGCTGATCGCCTACCCCTTCCTGGAGAAGAAGTTCACCGGCGACAACGCCCATCACAACCTGCTCCAGCGGCCGCGTGACGCCCCGGCACGGACCGCGATCGGTGCGATGGCTATCGCGTTCTACATGGTGCTGACGCTGATGTGCATGAACGACATCATCGCGCTGAAGTTCCACATCTCGCTGAATGCGACGACGTGGATGGGCCGTATCGGGATGATAATCCTGCCGCCGCTGGTCTATTTCGTTACGTACCGCTGGGCTGTGGCCCTGCAACGCAGCGACCGCGCGGTCCTCGAGCATGGCATCGAGACCGGCATCATCAAGCGGCTGCCGCACGGCGCGTACGTCGAACTGCACCAGCCGCTAGGACCGGTCGACGACCATGGCCACCCGATCGCGCTCGAGTACGAGGGTTCGGCGTTGCCCAAGAAGATGAACAAGCTCGGATCGGGCGGCCGACCTGGCTCGGGCAGCTTCCTGTTCGCCGACCCGGTGGATCAGGATCGCGCGCTCACCGAGGCCGAACACGCTCGCGAGCACCAGGCTCTGGCCGCACTGCGGGACTACCAGGACGAGGAGATCGTCGGCGGTAACGGCAACGGCAGTGGCAGTGGCCACCGCGAGGTCGAGTCGGCGTCCGCGACGCACGATTAGCCAACAACGCTGAGCGACATAGCAATTGGGGCCCGGGTGAAAACCCGGGCCCCAATTGCTATCGCCCGATGGACGCTCCGAACAGCTCGCCGGGACAGAACGGTCGGCCAGTGCAAGCAGCCGGACACTGATCGGTCACCACTCCTGGGTGAGGAGAATGCTGCCCGCCGCATGTACTGGGCGGGGTGGCTCAGCTGGATCCGAGCTCGGCCTGCAGCTGACGCAGCGACAGCACCGGAATGGCGCACATCGCGGCGGTGATCAGCGCCGACACGCCCAGCGCCACCCAGGCGGCGGTGTCGGAATCCACCGCGAGCAGGTAGGCGGCCAGCGCGACCGCCAGCATCGCCGCGCCCGTGGCCGCGATGACGCCGGCGCCGCAGCGCAACCAGATGCGGTCCAGGACGTCGCCGGGCACCTTCGGTGCGGCCCTCCCCCGGTTGGGCTCGACATATCCGGGCGACTCGTGATCGGCGGGCAGTACCGCCGCGCGCCGCGGTGGCGCCGCTGCCGGATCCGGCGCGCCCGCTGTGGCGGCATTGCGGGCGCGCAGCAGCAAGGGCACCGCCAACACGATCACCAGCGCCGAGACCGCGATCACCACGTACAGCAACCATGAAGTGCCAGAACCACTTTCACCGGCCGAGTGGCCACGACCGAGGTCGGCCAGTGCCACGGCCGCCGCGACGCCCATACCCACCACCAGCAACCAGATGGCCGCGCACGCGATGACCAGCGCGCGGTCCAGTGATTGCGGCGTTCCCGACCACCGACTGCTGAGCCCTCCCATCAGCAGCTGGTCTGCGCGGAGTTGCTGGAATTCGACGACAACACGGTCCCGTCGCTGGTGGTGATGGAGCAGTTCAGCCGACTCACCAGGAACAGGCTGGACGCCTGCACCGAGCCGACCTCCGACTGTGAGATCGGGGTGACGGTCAGCGACCACGGGATGTACACGTTACGTTGCGTGCGCTGCCGGCCGGATGCGTCTATGTAGGTGATCGAGATGATGTCGCCCGGCGCCTTGGTGCCGGTCACCGAATAGGTGACTTGGCGCGGCCCGGCCGGCGCCACCGGCGGCGGGGGCGGTGGCGCGGTGGTGGCGGGCGGCGGCGGGGGCGGCGCCTCGGTGGTCGCCGGCGGAGGTGGCGCAGGTTCGGGCGTCTCGATGACCGTCTCGGTGGGCGGCGGCGGGGGCGGCGGGGGTGGCGGTTCCTCGGTGGTGGTCGGTGGCGGCGGCGGTGGTGGCGGGACCGTGGTGGTGATCTCGTCCTGCACCGGCGGCGCCGACGGTGTGGTGGACGTGGATGGAGTGGCCAGGTTCGTGGTGTCCCGCTTGGTCACCAGCAGCGCAACGGACACCACCAGCGCGATCGCCGCGATGATGGCCGTGACCCCGACCACCCACGGCCAGCGCGGTGGCCGTGGCGCGGCGACGCCCACGGCGTCGTCCGCACCCTCGTTCCGGTAGCTGTCGTAGTCGTAGAGGTCGGTGTCGGCCGCGACGTACGGGGCGATGGTGATGTGCTCGGATTCCGGCGCGGAATACGCCTGCGACGGGAAGTCCGCGCCGGCAAGCTCGTCGGGAGTTCCCGCGCCGGCCTCGGCGTCGTCATCCGGGGATGTCGGCCCGCTCATTGCCGCCTCATACCGCCTGTCTGTCCACGGTTATCGCTTTCCTGCTCGCCGGGAACACTACCCAAGGCCGTGGGCCCGGCGAACGCGACAGAACGGCAGGACGAGAAACCGCGCCTTGATTGTGACCTTACGCAGGTCAGTGCTACTCAGGGAGCCGGTGCTTTGCGGGGGGCTAGTGCTTTTCGACCCCGAGGTAGTACTCGAACACGAGACCGGCCACCGAGCTCAGTACGAAGACGACACCGGCGACGATCAGCCACGGCAGCCAGAGCGCCATGCCGACGGCGGTCACCGAGGCTGACAGCGCGATCATGATCGGCCACCAGCTGTGCGGGCTGTAGAAGCCCAGTTCGCCCGCGCCGTCGCTGATCTCGGCGTCCTCGTAATCCTCGGGCCGGGTGTCCAGGCGGCGCGCGACGAACCGGAAGAAGGTTCCGGTGATCATGAACAGCCCGCCCGACAGCGCCAACGCCACGGTGCCGGCCCACTCGATACCGCCGTACTGGAAGAGCCCGGTGAGCACGCCATAAGCGACGGCCGATATGACGAAGAACGCGGTGAGGATCTCGAACAGCCTGGCTTCGACGTGCATCGCTGTCTCCCTAGTTCCCTAGCCGGGGCGCCTGCTCGCCCCGGCGCGTGTCGAAGGGTTCGGTGGTCGTCGCGAGCGGCGACTGGTTGATCGACCTCAGCGCTTCGGCGTTGGTCTTACCGGCAGTGCGCTGCTGCAGATACGTCTTGAAATCGTCGGGCGAAACGACCCGGATCTCGAAGTTCATCATCGAGTGGTAGGTGCCGCACATCTCCGCACAGCGGCCGACGAACGCACTGCTGGACTTGCCGTCCGGCAGCTGGATCTCACTGATCTGGAAAATGTTCTCGGTGTGATTGGCCTGCGGGTTGGGCATCACGTCTCGCTTGAACAGGAACTCCGGCACCCAGAAGGAGTGCACGACATCGGCCGAAGCGACCTGGAATTCGACCCGCTTGCCAGCGGGCAGAACCAGGACAGGGATTTCGTTGCTGGTGCCGAGGGTCTCGACCTTGTCGAAGTTGAGGTAGCTGCGGTCCTCGGAGTTGAGTCCGCGCACGGCGCCCACGCGCTCTTCACCGTAGGCGTCGACACCCTCGGGCTTGGAGACCATGGCGGCTTTGCGCGCCGGGTCGGAGCCGTCGTAGTTCAGCGAACCGTCTCGGTAGTCGACCTTTTGGTAACCGAACTTCCAGTTCCACTGGAAGGCGGTGACGTCGACAACGACCTCGGGGTTGGGATCCTTGTGCAGCATCTTCTCCTGCACCACCACGGTGAAATAGAACAGCGCCGAGATCATGAGGAATGGCAGAACTGTCAGCACCAGTTCCAGCGGCATGTTGTAGCCGAACTGGCGGGGCAGCTCAGTGTCGCCGGCCTTTTTGCGGTGGAACACCGAGGCCCAGAACATCAACGCGTAGACAATGGCGCCGACCACGAAGGCTGCGATCACCGAGTAGATCCAGAGGTCGTAATTGGCCTGGGCCTCCGGGGTGATTCCCTTGGGCCAGCCGAGGCCGACGATCTCCTGCCAGCTGCAGCCACTGAGGGTCACCGCGAGTGCGCCCAGCGTCACCGCGACGCCCAGCTGCCGGAACCGACGAGAACGGCCCCCGGAACCGGTCCGGGTAACGGCCTGCCCGTGGGTTTTCACGTCGGCGCCTCCTGTATGAGATCCAGCTCGGTCTGATCGGTCACGCGCGCAGCGCGAATCGAATACTACGCAGCGTAGACCACCACCGCCGCGCGGGCTCAGCACACCCGGCTTTCGGTATCGCGCCGCGCTGCACGGGGTCGCCGAAATGCCCGGAGAAGCTCCGAGAGACTCTGGATCCTTGTTGGTTTGGCATACTTACCCGCGATGTGCGGACTGCTTGCCCTGGTGTGTGACCCGGCCCGGTCCGTCACCCCCGAACTCGTCGACGCGGTGGCCGGCGCGTCGCACCTGATGCGCCACCGCGGCCCCGACGAGCCCGGCACGTGGGCCGACGACCGGACGGTGCTGGGATTCAACCGTCTGTCGATCATCGACATCGCGCATTCGCACCAGCCGCTGCGCTGGGGGCCACCGGAGACCCCGGACCGCTACGTGCTGGTATTCAACGGCGAGATCTACAACTACCTCGAGTTACGGGAAGCGCTGCGGTCCGAATTCGGCGCAGTGTTCGCGACCGAGGGCGACGGTGAGGCGATCGTCGCGGGCTTCCACCACTGGGGCCCGGAGGTGCTGACCCGGCTGCGCGGCATGTTCGCGTTCGCACTGTGGGACACCGTCGCCGGCGAGATGTTCTGCGCCCGCGACCCGTTCGGCATCAAGCCGCTGTTCATGGCGACCGGCCCGGGCGGCACGGTGGTCGGCAGTGAGAAGAAGTGCCTGCTGGATCTCGCCGGGCCGCTGGGCATGGACCTGAGCATCGACCGGCGTGCCGTGCAGCACTACACCGTGCTGCAATACGTCCCCGAGCCCGAGACCCTGCACACCGGGGTGCGGCGACTCGAGTCGGGTTCGTTCGCCCGGATCCGGCCGGGCGCGGCCCCCGAGGTCGGCCGATACTTCACGCCCCGGTTCTCCCCCGTGCCGTTCGGGCCCGGTGCCGAGCAGGCCCGCTACGACGAGATCACCGCGGTCCTCGAGGATTCCGTCGCCAAGCACATGCGCGCCGACGTCACCGTGGGTGCGTTCCTGTCCGGCGGTATCGACTCGACGGCCATCGCGGCGCTGGCGATCCGGCACAACCCCAAGCTGATCACCTTCACCACCGGATTCGAACGTGAAGGGTTCTCCGAGGTGGACGTGGCCGTGGCGTCGGCCGAGGCGATCGGCGCCCGGCACGTGACGAAGGTGGTCGGACAGGCCGAATTCGTCGACGCGCTGCCCGAGATCGTCTGGTATCTCGACGAACCGGTAGCCGACCCGGCGCTGGTGCCGCTGTTCTTCATCGCCCGCGAGGCGCGCAAGCACGTCAAGGTGGTGCTGTCCGGCGAGGGCGCCGACGAGTTGTTCGGCGGCTACACCATCTATCGGGAACCGTTGTCGCTCAAGGCTTTCGAACGTATCCCCCGCCCGTTGCGACGGTCGCTGGGCAAGGCGTCGCGGCCGCTGCCGGAAGGAATGCGCGGCAAGAGCCTGTTGCACCGCGGCTCGCTGACACTCGAGGAGCGCTACTACGGCAACGCCCGCAGCTTCTCCGACGACCAGCTGCGCACCGTGCTGCCGAACTTCCGCGCCGACTGGACCCACACCGACGTCACGGCGCTCATCTACGCGCAGTCGCGCGACTGGGATCCGGTGGCCCGCATGCAGCACCTGGACCTGTTCACCTGGCTGCGCGGCGACATCCTGGTCAAGGCGGACAAGATGACGATGGCCAACTCGCTGGAACTGCGGGTGCCGTTCCTGGATCCCGAGGTGTTCGCCGTCGCGTCCCGGCTGCCGTTCGACCAGAAGATCACCCGGACCACCACCAAGTACGCCCTGCGTCGCGCGCTGGAGCCGATCGTGCCCGCGCACGTGCTGCATCGCGCCAAGCTCGGCTTCCCGGTACCGATCCGGCACTGGCTGCGGGCGGGTGAGCTACTGGAGTGGGCCCATCACATGGTGGACACGTCGCAGGCCGGCGACCTGGTCGACCTGGCCGGGGTGCGCCGCATGCTCGACGAGCACCGCGAGGGAGTCATCGACCACAGCCGGCGGTTGTGGACGGTGCTGATCTTCATGCTCTGGCACGCGATCTTCGTCGACGGCAGCATCGTGCCCGATATCAAGGAGCCGACCTACCCCGTCGAGCTGTAGCTCGATTCCCCTGAGCGCTCAACTACGTAAGCGCCCACCTGCACCGATGCGTGTTTTCCCGTACGCAGCTGAGCGCTCGGGAAATCAGAGCAGGGCGGCGGCGATCTCGCTGGCCGCCTCGGCGCCGTAGGCGTCCTTGATGCGGGCCAGGCCGGCGTCGCGGTTCCAGGTCCAGTTCTGCGTACCGGTGGATTCGAGCACCAGCACGGCCACCAGCGAGCCCAGCTGCGCCGCGCGCTCCAGGCTCAGCCCGGCGCTGCGGGCGGTCAGGAAGCCGGCCCGGAACGCGTCGCCGACACCGGTGGGATCGGTCTGGCTGGTCTCGGGCACGACGTCGACGTGCGTGACGGTGCCGTCCGGCTCGACCACGTCGACGCCCTTGGCGCCCAGCGTGGTCACGCGCAGCCCGATCTGGCCCATCACCTCGGCCTCGCTCAATCCGCTCTTGGACAGCAGCAGGTCCCACTCGTAGTCGTTGGTGAACAGGATCTGCGCGCCGCCGATCAGCGACCGGATCTCCTCACCCGACAGGCGGGCCAGCTGCTGCGACGGGTCGGCGGCGAACGCCAGGCCGAGCTCGCGGCACTCCTCGGTGTGCCGCAGCATCGCCGTCGGGTCGTTGGCCCCCACGATCACCAATTCCGTTGTCCCACAAGTCTTCACAACCTCCACGAGCGAGATGTTGCGGGCTTCCGACATGGCCCCGGGGTAGAACGACGCGATCTGCGCCATGTCCTCGTCGGTGGTGCAGACGAATCGGGCCGTGTGCGAGGTCTGCGACACCAGCACCGGGCTGCAGTCGACGCCGGCGGCCTCCAGCCAGGCCCGGTACTCGCCGAAGTCGATGCCGGCCGCACCCACCAGAGCGGCGTTGCCGCCGAGTACACCGATGGCGTAGGCCATGTTCCCGGCGACGCCGCCGCGGTGCACCACCAGGTCGTCCACCAGGAAGCTCAGCGACACCTTCTGCAGGTGCTCGGCGAGCAGCTGCTCGGAGAATCGGCCCGGAAATCGCATCAGGTGGTCGGTGGCAATCGACCCGGTTACCGCGATGGTCACGTGGCTGTACCCCTTACATTTTTCGGCCGGTCCTGCGCACCCTACCGAACACGGCGTCGCCGCCGACAATTCACCGTCTGCGCCGACATGCTTAGGATCGGTGACAACGTGTACCAGCGCCAACCCGGGAGACAACCTATGGCCGGCCCGCCGTATCCGTACAGCGGGCAACCGCATCCCTACCCCGAACCGTTCCGCGTTCCGCCGCCCCATCCGGGGCCACCACCGGGCCGGCCGCGGCGACGCGGCCGTACGCTGGCCGCGGTGGTGGCCTGCCTGGCGGTGGTGGCCGGGATCGTCGTGGCCGCCGTGCTCGCCGGTCGCGGTCCCGCACCGTCGTCGAACACCGGGCTGACCGCAGACGCCGTCAAGGTCGCGATCCAGAAATACCTCGACGCGCTATCGGACGGCGACATCCAGAACATCTCGCGCAACACGCTGTGCGGGCTCTACGACGGGGTGAAGGACCGACGGACCGACGATGCGCTGGCGCGGATGTCCAGTGACGCCTTCCAGAAACAGTTCGCCAAGGCCGATGTGACCTCGGTGGACACGATGGTGTTCAGCTCACCGAACAGCGCTCAGGTGCTGTTCACCATGAAGGTGGCGCCGGCGACCGGCAGCCGGGACGGCGGCGGGATCGAACGGCAGGCCGTGGCGCAGGTCCTGGCGTACGACAACCAGATCCTGGTGTGTTCGTACGTGCAGCGCGCCGCGGGGACGTTCTAGTTGAACGAGTCGCCGCAGGCGCAGGAGCCGGTGGCGTTGGGGTTGTCGATGGTGAAGCCCTGCTTCTCGATGGTGTCGACGAAGTCGATGGTGGCGCCCTGGATGTAGGGGGCGCTCATCCGGTCGACGGTCAGGGTGACGCCGCCGAAGTCGACGTTCAGGTCACCGTCGAGAGTGCGGTCGTCGAAGAAGAGGTTGTAGCGCAGACCGGCGCAGCCGCCCGGCTGAACGGCGATGCGCAGGGCCAGGTCGTCACGGCCCTCCTGGTCCAGCAGCGACTTCGCCTTGCTCGCGGCGGCATCGGTCAGGACCGCGCCATGGGCGGTAGTGGATTCGTCCGGAAGGGTCGTGGATTCGTCCGGAAGGGTCGTGGATTCGTCCTGAACGGTCACTGTTGCGTCTCCTTGGATCGGCTTGGGTCGCAGCTCCCACAACGGTACCTTGCTCAGCTGCTATTCCCGTATTCCTCGCCCAGCTCGGCCGCGGTCTGCCGGGCCAGTCCGGTGAGCTGGTTGGCGGCGTCGTCGATGGCCAGTCGCACCGACCCGGCGAAGTCCGCAATGGCGTATGCCGCCCGGATGCCGGCCGCTGCCAGGGCGGCCTCGTCGAGGGTCACCTGACCGGCCAGTACCAGCACCGGAACCCGGTGGGCGCGGGCGCCGGCGGCCAGCGCGCTGACCACCTTGCCGTTCAGCGACTGGTCATCGAACCGGCCCTCGCCGGTGATGATCAGCTGCGCGGCGGCGATCTCGTCGGCCAGCCCGGTGAACTCGGCGATGATCGCGGCGCCGGACTCCCGCCGGCCGCCCAGGGCCAGCAGGGCCGCGCCGAGGCCGCCGGCCGCACCGGCGCCGGGTTCGGCGCTGACCTGGCCTCCCGCGAAGGCGTCCAGTTCGACGGCCCAAGCACTCAGGCGTTCCTCCAGCAGCTCGACGGTCGGCGGATCGGCGCCCTTCTGCGGCCCGAACACCCGCGCCGCACCCATCGGCCCCAGCAGCGCGTGCTCGACGTCCGTCGCCGCGATGAGATCCACCCCGGCCAGCCGGTGGCGCGCCACCGCCAGCCCGCCGAGGGCGTCCACCAGCCCGCGGCCGCCGTCGGTGCCGGCGCTGCCACCCAATCCGACGGCGATCCGGCGCGCACCGGCGGCCAGCGCCGCATCCACCAGTTGGCCCACCCCGCGGCTGTGGGCGGCCACGGCGGTGCCGACGGTCGGTCCGTCCGGGAGCAACGCCAGGCCGCAGGCCTGCGCACACTCGATGTAGGCGGTGGCCGACGCGGGGTCGAACACCCACTGGGCGTCGGTGGTCGCGTCCAACGGACCCGAGACACGGGCCCGTCGGCGTTCACCGAGCCGGCTGGCAAGCACGTCGACGAAACCGGGGCCGCCGTCGGACTGCGGCGCCCGGGTCAACGCGTCCGACGGGCGGGCCTGGCCCCAGCCATCGGCGATCGCCCGGGCGGCCTGCACCGCGGTCAGCGTGTCGCCGAAGCAGTCGGGCGCGATGAGCACTCGCATACCAGCAGGTTAAGGGCGGCCGGGTCCGGGTGCATTCCGGGCGACGGGTGTCGCGAAGTAACCTGGCGGGCGTGAAACTGCTGGGCCGGAACAAGGGTGACGGCGACGAACTGGAACCCGAGAGCGGGGCGACCGAGGTCGCCGCAGCGGACCCCGCCACATCGGCTGCCGCCAAACAGACGGCACCCAAGGGTCGGCCGACCCCCAAACGGGACGGCAACGCGCGCCGCGGTCCGGTGGCGCCCGCCCCGATGACCACCTCGGAGGCCCGCGCCCGGCGCAAGGAACTGGCCGGCCCCAAGCTGTCCCGCGAGGAACGCAAGGCCGAACGCACCGAGCGCCGGGCCCGGATGGACGATCGGCGGGCCAAGATGATGGCCGGCGAAGAGGCCTACCTGTTGCCCCGGGACCAGGGGCCGGTGCGGGCGTACGTCCGCGACATCGTGGATGCCCGCCGGAACCTGCTGGGCCTGTTCATGCCCTCAGCGCTGTTCATGATCTTCGTCATGCTGGGTGTCCCGCAGCTGCAGTACTACGTCTCACCGGCCATGCTGGTGCTGATGCTCGTGATGGCGATCGACGCCCTGCTGCTGGCCCGCAAGGTCCGCAACAAGGTGGACGTCAAGTTCCCGAGCAACACCGAGAGTTCCTGGAAACTGGGAACATACGCGGCCGGCCGGGCCTCCCAGCTGCGCCGGATGCGTGCCCCGCGGCCCCGGGTCGACCGGGGCGCCACGATCGACTGAACCGCACCGGAGCACTGATGCGCACCCTGGTGCTCGGCGGGATCCGCTCGGGCAAGTCCAATTGGGCCGAACAGCGGATCAACGAATCCCCCGGTGCCGTGCGCTATCTGGCGACGGGACCGGCCACCGAGGGTGATCCGTCCTGGGCTCGCCGGGTGGCCGCACACCGGGCCCGGCGGCCCGCGCACTGGGTGACCGTCGAGAGCGCCGACGTGGCCACGGTGCTGCGCGAGGATCCCTTGACGGCCACCCTGATCGACGATATCGGCGGCTGGCTCACGGCGGCCATGGACCGCTTCGACGCGTGGACCGGCGGTGCGATCGAGCCCTGCATGGCCGAATTGATCGACGCCGTCGGCGAATTCCGCGGCCCGCTGGTCCTGGTGAGCCCCGAAGTCGGGTTGACGGTGGTGCCCGCCACCGAGGCCGGCCGGCGGTTCGCCGACGAACTGGGATCACTCAACCAGCGGCTGGCGGCGGTCAGCGAGCGCGTGGTGCTCGTCGTTGCCGGGGTGGCCGTGCCGATCAAACCCGAGGGGGCGTCCTAGCGTGAACCAGCCCGATTTCCCTGCAGTGACACCGCCGTCGGCGGCGTCGGCCGCGGCGGCGCGCGAGCGGCAGGGCACGCTCACCAAGCCGCCGGGCGCGCTGGGCCGTCTCGAGGAATTGTCGGTCTGGGTCGCCTCGTGTCAGAATGCCTGCCCACCAACCCAATTCGAACGCGCCCGGATCGTGGTGTTCGCCGGCGATCACGGGGTTGCCCGCTCCGGGGTGTCGGCGTTCCCACCGGAGGTCACCGCGCAGATGGTGGCGAACTTCCAGGCCGGCGGCGCAGCGATCAACGTCCTGGCCGGGATCGCCGGCGCCTCGGTCCGGGTGGTCGACGTCGCCGTCGATGCCGATGCCCCTGCCGACGGCACCGTCGCCGCGCACAAGGTGCGCCGTGGCAGCGGCGACATCTCCGTCGAGGACGCCCTGACCCCGGAGGAGGCCGCCGCAGCCGTCGCGGCCGGGCGCGCGATCGCCGACGAGGAAGTGGACGCCGGTGCCGATCTGCTGATAGCCGGCGATATGGGCATCGGAAACACTACGCCCGCAACGGTTCTGGTGTCGGCACTGACCAACAACGAACCGGTGGCGGTGGTGGGCCGCGGCACCGGGATCGACGACGCGGGCTGGATCCGCAAGACCGCGGCGGTGCGCGACGCGCTCTACCGGGCGCATGCGGTCCGATACGAACCCGTCGACCTGCTGCGGGTGGCCGGCGGTGCCGATCTGGCCGCCATGGCCGGGTTCCTGGCCCAGGCAGCGGTGCGACGCACGCCCGTGCTGCTCGATGGCGTGGTGGTGACGGCAGCCGCGCTGGCCGCCGAGCGGATGGCCCCGGGTGCGCGGGCCTGGTGGCAGGCCGGGCATCGGTCCACCGAGCCCGCGCACTCGCTGGCGCTGGCCCAGTTGGAACTCGACCCGGTCATCGATCTGGGCATGCGCCTCGGCGAGGGTTCCGGTGCGGCGGTCGCCCTGCCCGTGCTGCGCGCGGCGATCGCCACCCTGGCCGAGATGGCCACCTTCGACGGCGCCGGTGTTTCGGGCCGCAGCGAGCCATGATCCGTTCCCTGGCATCGGCTTTCGCGTTCGCGACGGTGTTGCCGGTCGGTAGCGGCCGACCGCTGTGCCGCGGCATGCCGGCCGCCCTGCCGGTGGTCGGGCTGGTGCTCGGCGGGCTGGCTGCCGGGGTGGTCGCCGGGGCGGGCACGGTCTTCGCCCCCGCTGCCATCGGCGGGTTGCTGGCGGTCGGGATGCTGCTGCTGGCCACCCGCGGCCTGCACATCGACGGACTGTCGGACACCGTCGACGGCCTGGGCTGCTACGGGCCGTCGGAGCGGGCACTGGCGGTGATGCGCGGCGGCACCGCCGGACCGTTCGGAGTGGCGGCGGTGGTCCTGGCGATCATGTTGCAGGCCTTCGCATATGCCAGCGCTCCCCTGCTCGCGATCGTCGTCGCGGTGGCCGCGGGGCGGGTCGCCGTGCTGGTGGCCTGCCGGCGTTCGGTGCCCGCCGCGGCGGGCAGTTCGCTGGGCGCGGCGGTGGCCGGCAGCCAGCCGGCCTGGATGATCGCGGCGTGGTCTCTGGCCCTGGCGGGTGGGTCGGTATGGGTCACGCCGACGCTGTGGCAGGGGCCGGTCGTGGTACTGGGCGCCCTCGTCGTGACCGCGGGCCTGGTTGCGCATTGTGTGCGGCGGTTCGGCGGCATCACCGGGGACGTGCTGGGCGCGGCCGTCGAGGTGACGACGACGCTGACGGCGCTGGGCCTGGCGGCCCATTTCTGATCTGTTCTGCGATCGTTGCGACAAACATCGAGTAGCAGTCGCAGAGGTCGCAGAACAGATCAGGTAATCGGCTCAGCCCAGCCGCGTCATCCAGCCGTGCGTATCGGCGAAGGTGCCGCGCTGGATTCCGGTCAGTGTGTCGCGCAGGGCCATGGTGACCTCACCGGGCTCACCGTCGGCCACGGTGAACTCACCGTCCCCATACTTGACCACCGAAACCGGCGTGATCACCGCGGCGGTGCCGCAGGCGAACACCTCGGTGATCTCCCCGGCGGCCACGCCCTTGCGCCACTCCTCGACGTCGATCTTGCGCTCCTCGACCGCGAAGCCGGCGTCGGTTGCCAGCTGCAGCAACGAGTTCCGGGTGATGCCGGGCAGCAGCGAGCCGGACAGCTCGGGGGTGACCAGCCGGGCCGCGCCGCCGCTGCCGAAGACGAAGAACAGGTTCATCCCGCCCATCTCCTCGACGTAGCGGCGTTCGATGGCGTCCAGCCAGACCACCTGATCGCAGCCGTGCTCGGCGGCCTCGGCCTGGGCCAGCAGCGAGGCCGCATAGTTGCCGCCGAACTTGGCCGCCCCGGTGCCGCCGGGGCTGGCCCGCACGTACTCCGTGGACAACCAGACGCTGACGGGTTTGACGCCGCCCTTGAAGTACGCCCCGGCCGGCGACCCGATCAGCAGGTAGCGGTACTGGTTGGCCGGGCGCACCCCCAGCCCCGGCTCGGTGGCGATCATGAACGGCCGCAGGTACAACGACTCCTCGCCGCCGGCCGGCGGCACCCAGTCGCGGTCGGCGGCGATCAGCCGGCGCAGCGATTCGAGGAACAACGCGTCGGGCAGTTCGGGCATGGCCAGCCGGTGCGCCGAGGCCCGCATCCGGGCGGCGTTGGCGTCCGGGCGGAACGAGACGATCGACCCGTCGGGCCAGCGGTAGGCCTTCAGACCCTCGAAGATCTCCTGCGCGTAGTGCAGCACGATCGCCGAGGGGTCCAATTCGATGGGTCCGTAGGGCAGTACCGCGGCATCGTGCCAGCCGGTGCCCGCGTCGTAGTCGATCGAGACCATGTGATCGGTGTGATAACGGCCGAATCCGGGATCGACCAGGATGCCGGCCCGTACCTCGTCGCTTGCCGGGTTGGTGTTGCGGGCAAGCGAGAACTCGAGGTCAGCCGGATTCATGGCGTCGATTCTATCGCCGCACGCTAGCGGTTTTCGCCGACGTAGCAGGCGAACTACTTCGTGCGGACTTGCACGAACGGCGGTGCGACGACCTCGCACTCGATCGGACGGCCCCGGACGTCGACGACGACGCGGGCACCGTCGTCGATTCCGGCGGCGGTGTCGATCAGCGCCAGCGCGATGCCGACCTTCAGCGTCGGCGAGAAGGTGCCGGACGTCGTCACGCCCACCGGGGTGTCGCCGGCCAGGACGGTCAGGTCGGCGCGCAGCACCCCGCGGCCCAGTGCCTTCAGGCCGCGCAGGGTGCGGCGGGGGCCGGCCTGCTTCTCGGCCAGCAGCGCGTCACGGCCCCAGAAGGCGTCCTTCTTCCAGCCGATCGCCCAGCCGGTACGGGCCTGCAGCGGTGAGATGTCCAGCGACAGTTCGTGACCGTGCAGCGGATACCCCATCTCGGTGCGCAGGGTGTCGCGGGCCCCCAGGCCGGCCGGTTCACCGCCGGCCGCGCGCACCTGCTCGACCAGCGCGTCGAACACCACGGCGGCCGAATCCCACGGCGGCAGGAGTTCGTAGCCGTGTTCGCCGGTGTAGCCGGTCCGGCATACCCGGACCGGAACACCGCTGTACTCGGCATCTTCGTAGCCCATGTAGTCCATGTCGGTGGGCAGCCCGAGTGCGGCCAGCACCTCGGTGGACCTCGGCCCCTGCACCGCCAGCACGGCGAAGGAACGGTGCTCGTCGGTGATCGTAAGACCCTCGGGGGCAACGGCTTTCATGGCGGCGACCACAGCGGCGGTGTTGGCGGCGTTGGGAACCAGGAACACCTCGTCGTCGGAGACGTAGTAGGCGATCAGATCGTCGATCACCCCGCCCGTCCCGGTGCAGCACAGCGTGTACTGCGCCTTGCCGGGCCCGATCCGACGCAGGTCGTTGGTGAGGGCCGAGTTGACGAACTCCGCGGCACCCGGCCCCGTGATCAGCGCCTTGCCCAGATGGCTGACATCGAACAGGCCGACGGCCTCGCGGGTGGCATTGTGTTCGGACACCGTGCCCGCATACGCGACGGGCATCAGCCAGCCGCCGAATTCGGCGAAACTGGCGCCCAGTTCGCGGTGACGCTCTTCCAGCGGGCCCTGCAACAGGTTCTCGGTCACGGCGACCACCTTAATCCCGACGTGGCTAGGGTGTTCCGGGTGAGCACTCCTGCCGGTTACCAGTCCCCCACCGTCGCCGTCGCCATCACCCTGCCCAAACGCGGCGCGGGTTCGACGGTGCTCGTCGTCGGTGTCGTCAGCGCCGACCCGGACAACGGTGGCACGCCCACCCTGCTGGCCAACCCGTTCCTGGACGCCGAGGCGACCGGTGGGATCGAGGTGGCGCTGGCGGCACTGGGCGCCAAGGGCGGCGCCGACGAGGTCACCCGGGTGCTGGCCCCGTCGCTGCCGGTGGCCAGTGTGCTGGCGGTCGGTCTGGGCAAGCCGCGCGACGCCTGGCCGGCCGACGTCATCCGCCGGGCCGCCGGTGTCGCGGCGCGCGCGCTGGGCGGCACCGAGGCCGTCGTGACCACGCTGAGTGACGTTGACGTCGAGGCCACCGTCGAGGGCCTGATCCTGGGCGCCTACCGGTTCACTGACTTCCGCAGCGACAAGACCGCACCCAAGGACAAGGGACTGCGCAAGATCACCGCACTGTCGCAGGCCCGCGACGCCAAGAAGCTGGCCGAACGCGGCGCGACGATCGCCACCGCGGTGGCCACCGCCCGCGATTTCGTCAACACCCCGCCCAGCCACCTGTTCCCTGCCGAATTCGCCGAGCGCGCCAAGGCTTTTGGCGAGGACGCCGGCCTGACCGTCGAGATCCTCGACGAGAAGGCGCTGGCCAAGGCCGGCTACGGGGGCATCATCGGTGTCGGCCAGGGGTCGTCGCGCCCGCCCCGGCTGGTGCGCCTGACGCATGCGTCCGGCAAGCGCGGCGCGAAAAAGGTTGCGCTGGTGGGCAAGGGCATCACCTTCGACACCGGCGGCATCTCGATCAAGCCCGCAGCCTCGATGCACCACATGACCTCGGACATGGGCGGCGCGGCCGCCGTCATCGCGGCCGTCGCGATGGCCGCCCGGCTGAACCTGCCCGTGGACGTCACCGCGACGGTGCCGATGGCCGAGAACATGCCGAGCTCGACGGCACAGCGGCCCGGCGACGTGCTGACGCAGTACGGCGGCACCACCGTCGAGGTGCTCAACACCGACGCCGAGGGCCGGTTGATCCTGGCCGACGCGATCGTGCGGGCCTGTGAGGACGGCCCGGACTATCTGATGGAGACCTCGACCCTGACCGGCGCCCAGACGGTGGCGCTGGGCGCCCGGATCCCCGGCGTGATGGGTTCCGACGAGTTCCGCGATCGGGTGGCCGCTATCTCGCAGGAGGTGGGCGAGAGCGGCTGGCCGATGCCGCTGCCCGACGAGCTGAAGGACGACCTGAAGTCGACGGTGGCGGATCTGGCGAACGTCAGCGCGCAGCGCTTCGCCGGCATGCTGGTGGCCGGGGTGTACCTGCGTGAGTTCGTCGCCGACGGCGTGCAGTGGGTGCACATCGACGTCGCCGGCCCGGCCTACAACACCGGCGGGCCGTGGGGTTACACCGGCAAGGGCGGTACCGGGGTGCCGGCCCGCACGATGCTCGCGGTTCTCGAGGACATCTGCGCGAACGGCTGACGTGATTTCGGTGCATTGACCGTCGCTCACCGACGGCGGATGCACCGAAATCGCTCAGCGGTCGAGTTCGTCGCGCAGCGCGCGTTGGCGTTCGATGCGCCGGCGGGCGTCGTAGTCCCGCATGCGTTGCGGGTAGCCGAGCTTCTCCACGTCGTACACCGGGATCTGCAACCGGTCGGCGAGTCGCATCGCGTCGCGCCCGGTTCCGGCCCGCCGCCGGGTCCACTCCCCATCGCCGGCCACCAGCACCACGGTCAGGTCGGTGACCGTGGTCTTCGGTTCGACAAAGCCCTCCACCCCCGAGCGGGCGGCGACCCAGGCGCGCAGATACTTCAGGTCATCGGAGGTGGAACCGGCCGCTGATCGGCGGCCACGAAATCGACCGAAGAGTCCCAATTCGGTGAACACTCCTTGAACGGATTACGGGCAGGTCTCTTCTTCGATGGTGCCAGAGCTTGTGTGGAAGGATTGGTTCGCCAATCCACCTGGGTAACCGACTCGATACACGACGCTGTGGTAAGCCAGAGGTCGACCCGATTGACCGTTCGAGGAGTCACACGAAATGGCCGTCTCCGTACAGATGCCCGCGCTCGGTGAGAGCGTTACCGAAGGCACTGTCACCCGCTGGCTCAAGCAGGAGGGCGACACGGTCGAAGTCGATGAGCCCTTGCTCGAGGTGTCCACCGACAAGGTCGACACCGAGATCCCGTCGCCGGCCGCCGGTGTGCTGACGAAGATCGTCGCCCAGGAGGACGACACGGTCGAGGTCGGCGGCGAACTCGCGGTCATCGGAGAGGCCAGCGAGAGCCCGGCAGCCCCTGCGTCAGCGCCGGCGGAACCGGCCGAGGCGGCGCCGGCCCCCGAGCCCCAACCGGAACCCGAGCCCGAGCCCGCCCCGCAGGCTGCGGCGCCCGCCCCCGAACCCGCCCCGGCGGCTCCGGCAGCCGGCGGATCCGCGACGTCGGTGAGGATGCCCGAACTCGGTGAGTCGGTCACCGAGGGGACGGTCACCCGCTGGCTGAAGAAGGTGGGCGATTCGGTCGAGGTCGACGATCCGCTGGTCGAGGTGTCCACCGACAAGGTCGACACCGAGATCCCGTCGCCGGTCGCCGGCACCCTGCTGTCGATCACCGCCGAGGAGGACGACACCGTCGCCGTGGGCGGCGAGTTGGCTCAGATCGGAGACGTGCAGGCCACTCCGGCCCCGGCCCCGGCCCCCGAGCCCACGCCGGAACCAAAGCCCGAACCAAAGCCCGAACCAAAGCCCGAGCCGGTCGCCGAGAAGCCGGCACCCGCACCGGCGCCGGCGCCGGCTGCGGGCCCGTCAGCGTCGGACACCAGTCCCTACCTCACTCCCCTGGTCCGAAAGCTGGCCTCCGAGAACGGAGTTGACCTCGGCGCCATCCAGGGCACCGGCGTCGGCGGACGCATCCGCAAGCAGGACGTGCTGGCTGCCGCGGAGTCCAAGAAGGCACCGACCGCGGCCGCTCCGTCGGCCCCCGCGGCGGCACCGTCGGCCGGCGTGCCCGCCCCGGCCACCCCGTCGCCGCTGGCACATCTGCGCGGCACCACCCAGAAGGCCAACCGGATCCGGCAGCTCACCGCGAAGAAGACCCGGGAGTCGCTGCAGACCACCGCGCAGCTGACCCAGACCCACGAGGTCGACATGACCAAGATCGTGGCGCTGCGGGCCAGGGCCAAGAAGAGCTTCGCGGAGAAGGAAGGCGTGAACCTCACCTATCTGCCGTTCATCGCCCGCGCCGTCATCGACGCCCTCAAGGCGCATCCGAACATCAACGCCAGCTACAACGAGGACACCAAGGAGATCACCTACTACGACACCGAGAACCTCGGTTTCGCGGTGGACACCGAGCAGGGGCTGCTGTCACCGGTGGTGCACAACGCCGGTGATCTGTCCCTGGCGGGGCTGGGCCGGGCGATCAAGGACATCGCCGAGCGCGCCCGGTCGGGTGGCCTCAAGCCCGACGAACTGTCCGGCGGCACGTTCACGATCACCAACATCGGTAGCGAGGGCGCGCTGTTCGACACCCCGATCCTGGTCCCGCCACAAGCGGCCATGCTGGGCACCGGTGCCATCGTCAAGCGGCCCCGGGTGGTCGTCGACGACAACGGCAACGAGTCGATCGGCGTCCGCTCGATCTGCTACCTGCCCCTGACCTACGACCACCGCCTCATCGACGGCGCCGACGCGGGACGCTTCCTCACCACGGTGCGCAAACGCCTCGAAGAGGGTGCCTTCGAGGCCGACCTGGGGTTGTGAGTCCCGTGGCTCCCGCCACCCCCGCCACCATCGCGATCGCCGGGTCCTCGGGACTCATCGGCACCGCACTGGTCTCCGCGCTGCGGGCCGCCGATCGCCGGGTGCTGCGCATCGTCCGCCGGACCCCGTCGAATTCCGATGAGCTGCACTGGAATCCGGACGCCGGCCCGCTGGATCCCGGCGCGCTGGACGGGGTCGACGCCGTGGTCAACCTGTGCGGGGTGAGCATCGGCGGGTCCCGCTGGTCGGGGTCGTTCAAGCAGAGCCTGCGCGACAGCCGCATCGACCCCACCGAGGTGCTCGCCGACGCGGTCGCCCAGGCCGCGGTGCCCGTCCTGGTCAACGCCAGCGCGGTCGGGTACTACGGCGACACCCGCGGACGCACGGTCGACGAGACCGCCCCGCCCGGTGCGGGGTTCCTGGCCCGGTTGTGCGTGGACTGGGAATCAGCCACGGCGACGGCGCACAACGCCGGTGTACGCGTCGTGCTGGCCCGGTCCGGTCTAGTGCTGGCGCCGTCGGGCGGCGTGCTGGGGCCGCTGCGACCATTGTTCGGACTGGGCCTGGGCACGCGGCTGGGCAGCGGCCGACAGTACATGCCGTGGATCAGCCTGGAGGACGAAGTGCGGGCGCTGATCTTCGCCCTGGGCGACGAATCAGTGTCCGGCCCGGTGAATCTGACCGGACCCGCGCCGGTCACCAACGCCGAATTCACCAGTGCGCTGGGCCGGGCGCTGAACCGTCCCACGCCCATGCTGGTGCCCGGCTTCGCGCTGCGAACGGTGGTCGGCGAGTTCGCCAACGAGGGCTTGCTCGCCGGGCAGCGGGCCATCCCCGCGGCGCTGGAACATGCCGGATTCACTTTCCACCACAACACGATTGGCGAGGCGTTGCGGTACGCGACGGCACGGTCGTGACCACCAGCATCCGATCCGCCGACGGCCCGATCGATGTGCAGCGGCTCGGGCTGATCGACTATCGGGCCGCCTGGGACCGCCAGCGGGCCCTGGCCGACGAGCGGCTGGCCGGCGGCCCCGACAACCTGCTGCTGCTCGAACACCCGCCGGTGTACACGGCCGGGCGGCGCACCGAGGAGGCCGAACGGCCGTCGGGCGGCGGCATCCCGGTCGTCGACACCGACCGGGGCGGCAAGATCACCTGGCACGGACCCGGGCAGTTGGTCGGATACCCGATCGTCAAACTCGCCGAGCCGATGGACGTGGTGAATTTCGTCCGGCGGCTCGAGGAGGCGCTGATCCACGTGTGCGCCGGGCTGGGCCTGCGCACCGGCCGGGTCGACGGCCGCTCCGGGGTGTGGCTGCCCGCCGACGGTGCCCGGCCCGAGCGCAAGGTCGCCGCCATCGGCGTCCGGGTGGCCCGCGGGATCACGCTGCACGGTTTCGCCCTGAACTGCGACTGCGATCTGGCCGCGTTCGGCGGCATCATCCCGTGCGGGATCACCGACGCCGGGGTCACGTCGCTGACGGCGGAGCTGGGCGCGGCGGGTGGGAGCCAGCGGGGCCGCCCCGTCGGTGTGACCGATGTCATGGAGCCCGTCGCGCAGGCCGTCGCCGACGCCCTGGACGGGCGGCTGTCCGTCAGGTCCCACGCCGGGAACATGGCCCCGAAACGCGTAGGATCGCACCCGTGAGCGTCGTTCCCGAGGGCCGAAAACTGTTGCGGCTCGAGGTGCGTAACGCGCAGACCCCCATCGAACGCAAACCCCCATGGATCAAGACCCGGGCCCGGATGGGCCCGGAGTACACCGAGCTGAAGGCGCTGGTCAAACGCGAAGGCCTGCACACCGTTTGCGAAGAGGCCGGCTGCCCCAACATCTACGAATGCTGGGAGGACCGGGAGGCCACCTTCCTCATCGGCGGTGAACAGTGCACGCGCCGTTGCGATTTCTGCCAGATCGACACCGGCAAGCCGGCCGACCTGGACCGGGACGAGCCGCGCCGCGTCGCCGAGAGTGTGGCGGCCATGGGCCTGAAGTACGCCACGGTCACCGGTGTGGCGCGCGATGATCTGCCCGACGGCGGTGCGTGGCTGTACGCCGAGACCGTGCGTGCGATCAAGGAAATCAATCCCGGCACCGGCGTCGAGTTGCTGATCCCCGACTTCAACGGCAACGCCGATCAATTGCGTGAGGTGTTCGACACCCGCCCGGAAGTGTTGGCGCACAACCTCGAAACGGTGCCGCGGATCTTCAAGCGGATCCGCCCGGCGTTCCGTTACCAGCGCAGCCTGGACGTGCTGACCGCGGCCCGCGACGACGGCTTGGTGTCCAAGTCGAACCTGATCCTCGGTATGGGCGAGACGCCCGACGAGGTCCGGGTGGCGCTGCGGGACCTGCACGGCGCGGGCTGTGACATCGTCACCATCACGCAGTACCTGCGGCCGTCGGCGCGCCACCATCCCGTCGAGCGCTGGGTGCACCCCGACGAGTTCGCCGAACACGCCGCGTTCGCCGAGGGCCTCGGCTTCGCCGGGGTGCTGGCCGGTCCCCTGGTGCGGTCGTCGTACCGGGCCGGCCGGTTGTACGCCCAGGCCGTACAGGGGCGGATCGCCGCCGAGGGCTGATTCGGCCGCCGTATCCTTGTCGCATGGCCAAACCCCGCAATGCCGCCGAGAACAAGGCTGCCAAGCAAGCCGCGACCGCAGCCCGCAAGGCGGCGTCCAAGCAGCGGCGCAGTCAGCTCTGGCAGGCGTTCCAGATGCAGCGCAAGGAGGACACCCGGCTGCTGCCATACATGATCGGCGCATTCGTGCTGATCGTGGCGCTGTCGGTGGTCGCGGGCATCCTGATCGGCGGTGGCGGCTTCACCACCTATACGTTCATCGTGCTGGGCATCGTGCTGGGCGCGCTGGTGGCGTTCATCATCTTCGGCCGCCGGGCCCAGAAGTCGGTGTACACCAAGGCCGAGGGCCAGACCGGCGCCGCGGCCTGGGCGCTGGACAATCTGCGCGGCAAGTGGCGGGTGACTCCGGGCGTCGCCGCGACGGGCCATTTCGACGCCGTGCACCGGGTCATCGGCCGGCCCGGGGTGATCTTCGTCGGCGAGGGCCAGGCCAGCCGCGTGAAACCCCTTCTGGCACAGGAGAAGAAGCGCACCGCGCGACTGGTCGGCGATGTCCCGATCTACGACATCGTGATCGGTAACGGCGAGGGCGAGGTGCCGCTGGCCAAGTTGGAGCGGCACCTGACCAAGCTGCCCGCCAACATCACCGTCAAGCAGATGGACTCACTCGAATCCAAGCTGGTGGCGCTGGGCAGCAAGCTCGGCCCGGCCGGCATGCCGAAGGGCCCGATGCCCGCGCAGGCCAAGATGCGCGGGGTGCAGCGCTCGGTACGCCGCAAGTAACTCCCGCGTCGAGTCAGAACTCACGCAGGAGAAATCCGAGTAATGGCCTGCGTAGATTCTGATTCGACGCATCGCGCGGTACACCGGCACGTTCGACTCGGCCGATGATGTCGGCGCAGCGGTGTCCCGCGAGTACGACGATCCGACGCCAGCCCCGGTGGGCGATGTATTCGCCCCGCAGCACATCGTTGCGGTACTGAACGGCATCGGTGCGATGCTGCTGACCGTCGTACTCAACGGCGACCATGAACTCCTCCCACGCCATGTCGAGGTAATACCGTGGGTAGCCGTCTGGGCCTGGTACCGACGTCTGAGTCCGGGGCGCCGGGAATCCGGCGGCGAGCAGCAGCAGCCGCAGCCAGGTCTCCTTGGGCGAATGACCACCGGGGTCGACCAGGTCGAGGATGTCCGGCATGCGGCGTAGTCCACGGACCCGTGGATGGTCGCCGGCCAGGTCAAGCACGTCCGTCGCCCTGAAACCGGTCGCCCGGGCGAGCGCATCCAGTCGCTGGACGGCTCTCAGCACCGGACCACGGCGCGCGAGGTCGAACGCGGTACGGTCCACGCTTGTCACCGGAAGGCCGCGTCGCCGCTGAGTCTCGTTGTCCAGCAAGGTCTCCCATCGCGTCACGATCCCTGCAGGAGACTTGTTGTTGGCGAGGTTCAGCTCGACGGGCACACCCGCATCGACCCAGCGGGCACCGTGCAATGCGGACGCAGCGGCGCCGGTGACGATCCCGCGCCGCTGCGACCACAGCCACGCGGCTGCCGTCCGGTCATGGAGTGTCAGCGCACGCCCGGCGGGCGCGTAGACGTCGGGGAACACGCGCTGATAGTGCGATGTCAAGCCATGCCGTGTAACGCGGCCCGACGACAGGGCTTCGCTGCCGATGAGGACGTCCACGACCGCGATCGTGTCAAGCTCCGGCCGGGGGCATATTCAAGGATCCACAGGCCGTGTCGAGAGCTCGTCGAGTCAGAACTCACGCAGGAGAAATCCGAGTAGCGGCCTGCGTAGGTTCAGACTGGACAACCACTCAGCGCCGGACGACAGCGGTGAATGTCAGCTTGTCCTGCAGCCCCCGACCGTCGGCGTCCATGAACAGCGCCGGGATCACCAACGCCAGCAGCACACCGCGAACCGCCGCCCGGCCGAAGCCGACGTGCAACCGGCCGTCGACCGGCACCACCTGCAGGCCCAGGGCCAGCTGGCCGGGGCTGAACCCGTAGAGCCGCAACGACACCGCGCCGACGACGAACCACACCGCCAGCACCGCGGTCGACAACATGGCCAGCGGAACCCAGCCCAGGCTCATCAACAGGGCCGCGATGCCATAGCTGATCAGCCAGTCCACGCACAACGCGGCCAAACGCCGGCCCGTCCGGGCCAGCGATCGCGATCCCGACGCCGGCAGGCCTAATGCCTGGCCGGGATAGGCGTTGTCGACGGAATCCGCTGGTTCGGGGCCGGACAGCCAGGAGGAAACGGAGCGAGCCATCCCCCGAGCATAAGCGCGACACCAATCGCGTAACGTCCACGCAACATGCGGTTGACGACGGTGCAACATCGGCTCCATAGCGTCAGCCACGGGTTAGAAACGCCGTGCATACATGCCCGCAAGAAGGAGCTCACAAGTGGCAGACAAGAACGCTGACGACATCTTCAAGCTGATCAAGGACGAGGACGTCGAATACATCGACATCCGCTTCTGCGACCTGCCCGGTGTGGTCCAGCACTTTTCCATCCCCGCGTCGGCGTTCGACAAGAGCGTGTTCGAGGACGGCCTTGCGTTCGACGGTTCGTCGGTCCGCGGCTTCCAGTCGATCCACGAATCCGACATGATGCTGCTGCCGGATCCCGAGACCGCCCGCATCGACCCGTTCCGCGCCGCCAAGACGCTGAACCTGATGTTCTTCGTGCACGACCCGTTCACCCGCGAGGCCTACTCCCGCGACCCGCGCAACGTGGCCCGCAAGGCGGAGAACTACCTGACCAGCACCGGCATCGCCGACACCTGCTTCTTCGGTGCCGAGGCCGAGTTCTACATCTTCGACTCGGTGTCCTTCGACTCCAAGATGAACGGCACCTTCTACGAGGTCGACTCCGAGTCGGGCTGGTGGAACACCGGGGAGCCGTTCGAGGCCGACGGCAGCGCCAACCGCGGCTACAAGGTTCGCCCCAAGGGCGGCTACTTCCCCGTCGCGCCCTACGACCACTACGTGGATCTGCGCGACGACATGGCCACCAACCTGCAGAACGCCGGTTTCACCCTGGAGCGCGGTCACCACGAGGTGGGCACCGCCGGTCAGGCCGAGATCAACTACAAGTTCAACACGCTGCTGCACGCGGCCGACGATGTGCTGCTGTTCAAATACATCATCAAGAACACTGCCTGGGCGGCCGGCAAGACCGTCACCTTCATGCCCAAGCCGCTGTTCGGTGACAACGGCTCGGGTATGCACGCGCACCAGTCGCTGTGGAAGGACGGCAAGCCGCTGTTCCACGACGAATCGGGTTACGCAGGCCTGTCCGACGTCGCGCGGCATTACATCGGCGGCATCCTGCACCACGCACCGTCGCTGCTGGCATTCACCAACCCGACGGTGAACTCCTACAAGCGTCTGGTGCCCGGTTACGAGGCCCCGATCAACCTGGTGTACAGCCAGCGAAATCGGAGTGCGTGCGTCCGCATTCCCATCACCGGCAACAACCCGAAGGCCAAGCGCCTGGAGTTCCGTTGCCCGGACAGCTCGGGCAACCCGTACCTGGCGTTCGCGGCGATGCTGATGGCCGGCATCGACGGGATCAAGAACAAGATGGAGCCGCTGGCCCCGGTCGACAAGGATCTCTACGAGCTGCCGCCGGACGAGGCCGCCAACATTCCGCAGGCGCCCACCTCGCTGGCCGCGGTGATCGACCGTCTCGAGGAGGATCACGAATACCTCACCGAGGGGGGCGTTTTCACCGAGGACCTGATCGAGACCTACATCTCCTACAAGCGGGAGAACGAGATCCTGCCGGTGCAGATCCGGCCCCACCCGTACGAGTTCGCGCTGTACTACGACGTGTGAGTCATTGCTCGGCTGACGAGAGCCGGGTGGCATCCTCCGCGATGTCGCCCGGCTCTCGGCCCATGGGGCCGCCGCGCAGGCTGGTCGGCTAATGTCGACCGGTCAGCAAATCCTCAACGAGAGGGCAGGGAAGCCTCATGCCGCGCTACACGATCGGCGCTCAGCCGACCCAGGATCCATCGGGCAATCCTGGCCCTCCTCAGATGATCGTCATCGAAGCGGACACCTACGTGATCGACAACAACTTCGTCACCTTCCTCAAGGATCGCCGCCCGATCATCAGCGTGCCGTTCCTCAAGATCGGGATCGTCGCAGAGCTCGACCCCAACAATCAGACCCCGCTCAAGACCGCTCCCATCACGCCGCAGCCGTTCCTCTGACCCGCACGTGCGAGTCCTGGTGCAGCGTGTCACCTCGGCCGCCGTCACCATCGACGGCACCGTCGTCGATGCGATCGAGCCGACCGGCCAGGGGTTGGTGGCGCTGGTCGGCGTCACGCATACCGATACCCCTTTGATCGCTGGCCGGCTGGCCGAAAAACTCTGGCAGCTCAGGATTCTCGACGACGAACGCAGCGCCGCCGACGTGGGTGCCCCGATCATGGTGATCAGTCAGTTCACGCTGTACGCCAACACCGTCAAGGGCCGGCGGCCGTCATGGAACGCGGCAGCCGGCAGGGCCGAAGCCGAACCGTTGGTGACGGCGTTCGCCGACGCCCTGCGCGGGCTCGGCGCCGATGTCGCGACGGGGGTGTTCGGCGCCGACATGCAGGTCGCACTGGTCAACGACGGACCCGTCACCGTGTTACTCGAACTGTGACGGTAGGTTCACCCGCGCCGTAACCACGGGGCACTACCGTCCGGGGAATGACCCAACTCGGTGCGCGCCTCAGCGGCCTGACATCCACGGTGCTGAGCCTCTTCCGGATCGTGTTCGGCCTGATGTTCTTCGTGCACGGCACCTCGAAACTGTTCGGCTGGCCGGTGGGCCCCACCGTTCCCAGCGGATCGCAGTTCTGGTGGGCCGGCATCCTGGAGATCACCCTCGGCGCGTTGATCACCCTCGGACTGTTCACCCGTGCGGCGGCGTTCATCGCGGCCGGACAGATGGCGGTGGCATTCTTCACCCAGCATTTCCCGAATGGCTTCTGGCCGATCGCGAATCAGGGTGAGGCGGCCGTGCTGTTCTGTTGGGCGTTCTTCCTGCTGGTGTTCACCGGGTCGGGCTGGCTCGCGGTCGACAGTGTCCTGGGCCACCGGCGCAAGACCGTCGACGTCCCGCCCATCGCAATGGTCTGACCGAGTCCCTGGTCCGTCAAAAGCACCACGCATGAAACGTCTTCGGGCCGTCCTGATCCAGCGTCTCCGCGGCCCCGACGCGACATACCGGGAACATCGGTACGGTCACCGGCGGCGGGCAGGTAATGTTCCGGGCACGACTCAACCCGGTCGTCTTGTCCAGACGTCGAACCCACGGAGCCTGTCTTGAACTATCCGATGCCAGGCTCGCTGGAGCCCGACCGCAACTTTCCGAGCTACCAGCCGAGACCCCCGCGCCGCCGCACAACCTGGTTGTGGATCGCACTGGCCGTCGCCGCGGTGATCATCACCGTGTTGTCCACGGTGGTCGTCATGCAGCACAACGCCAAGGACTCCGGGACGTCCGCAGCCGCAGCAACAGCGTCCCCAACCACGGTTGCGCCGACCCAGCCCACCGCGGCACAACCGCCGCCCGCCGGCGCGTCCGGCTCGTCGATGACGTGCAACGGGTTCACCGCGTCCGTCGACCCGTCCTCACAGCCCGGCTGGCATGCCACGATCGACCGCCTCGGGCTGGCCTACGCCGTTCCGCCCGATTGGACGGTCGCCGAGTGCGGTGTCCGGATGGGCTGGGCCAAGCCCTGCCCGCAGGGCCAGTGCGTGATCCGGGACCTCGGCGCGGTGGCGACGGTCGCCAACCCGGCGTGCGAGAAGCAGAACCTCGCGATGGCCGGTGTCGCGAACTCGAAGAACCCGGATATCAGGGCCGCTCTGGACGAGGAGTCCGCGACGGTGCCGCTCATCTACACCCAGAACGGAAAGGTTCCCGAGGTCGAACTCGGGCCGGTTCGTGAGTTCAGCATCGGCGGCCGTCCCGCGGTGCAGATGGTGGCAACGGTGAAGGGCATCGCCACCGATGCCTGCAACGGCCCGTCGGCATTCCACAGCATGGTGATCACCACGGTGCCCAACGTCGAGGGATCGGTGGCCTTCGTCATCTCGTTACGCGAGGGTGCAAATGTGACGCCCAAGGCCGACATGATCGACAAGATCGTCGATACGGTACGAACCCCGGCCTGACTCATGCCGCCGGGGCGGAACCTCAGCCGTCCAGGCGCATATCCGTCCGGAACCGCTTCATCCCGTCGACCTTCTGTTCCAGGGTGGAATCCGGTCCGGTGTAGAACATCCACGGCATGGTGACGATCCCGGTGATCCCGCCCTCCTGCGCGCGCTGATAATGCTCGGGGGTGAACGCATCGACCAGCGGTGTGATCACCTCGAAACCGTCCATGCCCAAACCCTTTTCGGCCCGCAACTCCGTCAGCCGGGAAACTCGCTCCAGCGCTTTGTCGGTGGTGATCAGGTCACCGATCCAGCCGTCGTGCCGGGCCGCGCGCCGTAGCGCGATCTCGGACAGGCCGCCGACGTAGATCGGGATGCGTAGCGGTGTGGGCTCCATCTCCAGGCGCGGCACCTGATAGAACTCGCCCGCGAACTCGGTCCACCCTGGTGACCACAGTTCTTTCATCAGCTCGAGCATCTCGTCGGTCCGCTTGCCGCGCTCTCCGAAGGACTGGCCGAGGAGTTCGAATTCCTCCCGGCACCAGCCCACCCCGATCCCGAGCTCCAGACGGCCTTTCGCCAGAACCGCTGCTGTACCAATGGCTTTGGCGGCCGAGAACGGATCGCGCATCGCCGGAAGGTACACCGTCGTGACGAAATTGAGGCGCTGTGTCACGAGGGCGATGGCGCCGATCATCACCCACGGATCGGGCCAGTCGGTGAACGCCTCCCAGCGCCGCGCGCCGTCCTTGGTGTAGGGATACGGCGTCGCCAACGTCTCCAGGTTGACCACGTGGTCGGGTATCCCCATCCCGTCGTAGCCGAGTTCGTCTGCCGCCCTGGCCACTTCGACAGCCTCGTGGGTATCCAGGAACGCTGTGCTGATGTAGAACCGCACTATCGCGCCCACTGCGGCTGGATGAACACGCCCTCGGCTTCCACCGTCGGCCCGTCGGCATCGGCGATGAATCCCGTGGCGTACGTCTTGATCCCGTCCACCCGGTCGACCCACGTCTCACACCGCAGCGGGCCCAGGGGCGTCCCGCGGAGGTAGCGGCACGAGATGGTCCCGGTGAAGATCGGCTTGATCCCGCCCAGGCTGGCGACCTCCCCCAGCATGTGATCGAGGATCAACGCGCTGACCCCGCCGTGCACATGATCGGGCGGGCCCTCGTAGGCGGCGCCGAGGTCGAACTCCGCCCAGCAACGGCCTTCGTCCTTGCTGACCACCACCGGCGGGGCGAACGCGTTGTGAATCCCGATCACCGGATTGCCCCACGTCATGCTGCGGCCGTCGCTGGTGTACCGGACGCCCCGCGGGCCTTCGAGCTGCGTGGCGCGCAGGGTCGAGGTGACGGCCTCGACGGCGCGGACCGCCGCGGCGACGGTGTCGGCGTCGGCCTGGGTGCGGATGGTGGCGTCGAGCAGATCCCGGACGGCGTCGGCCAGGGGTTCGTACAGGTCGCGCTGACGGTCGAATTCCTCGGCGTCCATCACCTCGGCAGAGAACTTCATCAGGTCTTCATAGCAGCGAGGGTTCTACGAAAGTGCGCCGGGGCGGTGAACCCCGCACGTGAGCGTCCGCGTTGGTACGAGCGGAGGCGGCGTGTCGCGTACCAACACGGGCGCTCGCCGGAAGGGCGGAGGGTCGACTAGCCACCGAACACCTTGCGCACCAAGGCTTTTGCCCGCCGGGTGACGCGCAAATAGTTGTCCAGGAACTCGCTGCCGTCGTCGTTGGCCCACCCCGCCGCGACGGCCACGGCGTTCAGTTGCCGGCCCGGACCGGGCAGCTGGTCCACCGGCTTGCCCCGCACCTGTACCAGAGCATTACGCGCCCGGGTGGCCAGCAGCCAGGCGTCCCGCAGCTGGTCGACATCGCCCTCGGCAATCAGCTCGGCCGCCCCGATGGCGTCCAGCGTCTCCAAGGTCGAGGTGTTGTGCAGAGCGGGAATCTTGTCGGCGAACCGCAACTGCAGCAGCTGCACCGTCCACTCGACGTCGGCCAGCCCGCCGCGGCCCAGCTTGGTATGCGTGTTCGGGTCGGCCCCGCGTGGCAGCCGCTCGGCGTCGACGCGGGCCTTGATGCGGCGGATCTCCTGCACGGTCTCAGCCGAGATGCCGCCGGCCGGATACCGCACGGTGTCGACGATCTCCAAGAAGCGTTCGCCCAGATCCGGGTCGCCGGCCACCCGATGCGCGCGCAGCAGCGCCTGCACCTCCCAGGCCTGCGCCCACTGCTGGTAGTAGGCCTCATAGGAGGCCAGGGTCCGCACCAGCGGTCCGTTGCGGCCCTCGGGCCGCAGGTTGGCATCGACCTCGAGGGGCGGGTCGACGCTCGGGGTTCCGAGCAGCGCTCGCACCTGCTCGGCCACCGACACCGACCATTTGACCGCGATGGTCTCCTCCACGCCGGCGGCAGGCTCGCAGACGAACATGACGTCGGCGTCCGAGCCGTAGCCCAGCTCGCCGCCGCCCAGACGGCCCATCCCGATCACCGCGATCGACGCCGGCGCCACGCCGTCGTCGGGAAGGTTCTGCCGGATCACCGCTTCCAGCGCGGCCTGCAGCACCGCGACCCAGATGGACGTCAACGCGTTGCAAACGTCCCGGACGTCGAGCATGCCCAGCAGATCGGCCGAGGCGATGCGGGCCAGCTCGCGCCTCCGCAGCGTGCGGGCCGACGCGATCGCCTTCACCGGGTCGGCCTGCCGGCCGGCCGCGGCCACCAGCGCCTTGGCCACACTATCCGGGTCGGTATCCAGAAGCTTTGGGCCAGTTGGCCCGTCGGCGTAGGCCTGGATGACCTCCGGGGCGCGCATCAGCAGTTCCGGCACGTACGCCGAGGTGCCCAGAACGTGCATCAGCCGTTTGGCCACCGCGCTCTCGTCGCGCAGCGTACCCAGGAACCAGCGCTGCTCGGCCATCGCCTCGGACAGCTTGCGGTAGGCCAGCAGACCGCCGTCGGGGTCGGGGGTGTCCGACAGCCAGTCCAACAGGGTGGGCAGCAGCACGGCCTGCACCCGGCCGCGACGGCCGCCCTGACTGGTCAGCGCAGCCAGGTGGGTCAGGGCACTGCGCGGCGACTGGTAGCCCAGCGCGGCCAGCTGACGCTCGGCCGCCTCCGGCGACATGTGCTCGCTGAATTCCATTGAACCGCCGAGAGATTCGAGCAACGGCTGATAGAACAGCTTCGCATGCAGCCGGGACACCCGCAGACTGTGGCGCTTGAGTTCCTCGCGCAGGACACCGAGCGCGTCGTGGGTGCCGTCGGGTCGAATGTGCGCCGCCCGGGCCAGCCAGCGGAGCGCCTCGTCGTCGTCGGGCGCCGGCAGCATGTGGGTGCGCTTGAGCCGCTGCAGCTGCAGGCGGTGTTCGAGCAGGCGCAGGAATTCGTACGACGCGCGCATGTTGGCGGCGTCGTCGCGGCCGATGTAGCCGCCATCGGCCAGGGCGGCCAGCGCATCCAGTGTGGAACTGACGTGCAACGCCTCGTCGTTGCGGCCGTGCACCAATTGCAGGAGCTGGACCGCGAATTCGACGTCCCGCAATCCGCCGTAGCCCAGCTTGAGCTCACGGTCGCGAACATCGGCGGGTACGTTCTCGACGACGCGGCGGCGCATCGCCTGGACGTCGACGACGAAGTCCTCGCGTTCGCACGCCGTCCACACCATCGGCATCAGCGCGGCCAGGTACTTCTCGCCGAGTTCGGCGTCGCCCGCGGCCGGGCGGGCCTTGAGCAGTGCCTGGAACTCCCACGTCTTGGCCCAGCGCTGGTAGTAGGCGATGTGCGAGTCCAGGGTGCGCACCAGCTGCCCGTGCTTGCCCTCGGGACGCAGTGCGGCGTCGGTCTCGAAGAACGTGTCGGACGCGAACCGCATCATCTCGCCGGCCACCCGGGTGGTCAGCGCTGAATCGTCGGCGGCCTCCGCCGCCATTACGAAGATCACATCGACGTCGCTCACATAATTCAGTTCGCGCGCCCCGCATTTGCCCATCGCAATCACGGCCAGCCGGGGCCGCGGCGCGTTGTCCTTGCACACCGTCGCGTAGGCCACCTCGAGCGCGGCGGCCACGGCGGCGTCGGCGAGATCCGACAGGTGCGCGCCAATGGTCTCGAAGGGCAGCACGTGTTCGTTCTCGACGGTGGGCGCCACATCCACGGCGGCCAGCACCATCAATCGGTCGCGATAGAGCCGCCGCAGCGCGCGCTGCACCTCGGCCGCTGGCGTGCTGGTCGCGCACTCGGTGAACGCCGCCTTCAGCTCGTCCGCGGACGGCAGTTCCGCGTTGCCGTGCAGCAGCCGCCACGCCTGCGGGTGGGCGACGAGGTGATCGCCCAGCGCCAGCGACGAACCGAGCAGCGCGAAGATCCGGCCCCGCAATGCCTTGTCCGCCAACAGCAACTCGGCCAGCTCGGGCCAGTCCTTGTCGAGCGTGTCGGCCAGCCGGACCATGGTGCGCAGCGCGGCATCAGCGTCGGGCGCCCGCGACAGCGACCACAGCAATTCGATGTGCTTGTCGGAGTTCCAGCCCAGCTTCGCCAGATCGGCGGCGGCGGTCGGCTCGACCAGACCGAGGCGTCCGACACTGGGCAGCGTCGGACGCCGGGTAGCGGGTTTGGACGCACCGAGTCGGGACACCACAAAACCGTAACGCACCGGCAGGAAGGTTCAGGAACCCGCGAGAGAGGGCTCCAGGCGCAGCTACAGGGAGAGGTACTGCTTGAGCTCGTAGGGGGTGACGTTGCTGCGGTAGGTCTCCCATTCCGTGCGCTTGTTGCGCAGGAAGAAGTCGAACACGTGCTCCCCCAACGCTTCGGCGACCAGCTCGGAACTCTCCATGGCCGCCAGGGCGTTGCCCAGCGACCCCGGCAGCTCCCGGTAGCCCATCGCGCGGCGTTCCTCGGACGTCAGGGTCCACACGTTGTCCTCGGCCTGCGGCCCGAGCACATAGCCCTTCTCCACCCCGCGCAGACCGGCGGCCAGCAGCACCGCGAACGTCAGGTAGGGGTTGCAGGCCGAGTCGGGGCTGCGCACCTCCACCCGTCGCGAGCTCGACTTGTTGGGCGTGTACATCGGCACCCGCACCAGTGCCGAGCGGTTGGCCGCGCCCCAGGACGCCGCCGTGGGCGCCTCGCCGCCGGCCACCAGCCGCTTGTAGGAGTTCACCCACTGATTGGTGACCGCGCTGATCTCGCTGGCGTGCTCGAGGATGCCCGCGATGAACGACTTACCCACGTCGGACAGTTGCAGCGGATCGTCGGGGCTGTGGAACGCGTTGGTCTCACCCTCGAACAGGCTCATATGGGTGTGCATGGCCGAGCCGGGATATTCGGCGAACGGCTTGGGCATGAACGACGCCCGCACCCCCTCGCCGAGGGCGACCTCCTTGACGACGTATCGGAACGTCATGACGTTGTCGGCCATCGACAGGGCGTCGGCGTAGCGCAGGTCGATCTCCTGCTGCCCCGGCGCACCCTCGTGGTGGCTGAACTCCACCGAGATGCCCATCTGCTCGAGCGCGTCGATGGCGTGCCGACGGAAGTTGGGTGCCGAGTCGTGCACGGCCTGGTCGAAGTAGCCGCCGTTATCGGCAGGGACGGGCACCGAGCCGTCGTATGGCCCGGGCTCGAGCAGGAAGAACTCGATCTCGGGGTGCACGTAGCAGGAGAAGCCGAGGTCGCTGGCCTTGGCCAGCTGGCGGCGCAGCACATGCCGGGAGTCGGCCCATGAAGGTGAACCGTCGGGCATCGTGATGTCGCAGAACATCCGCGCCGAGTGGTGTTCGCCCGCGCTGGTGGTCCACGGCAGGATCTGGAACGTCGACGGGTCGGGCCGGGCAACCGTGTCGGACTCCGAGACGCGGGCGAACCCCTCGATCGAGGACCCGTCGAAGCCGATGCCCTCGGAGAAGGCGCCTTCGAGTTCGGCGGGCGCGATCGCCACCGACTTCAGGAATCCGAGCACGTCGGTGAACCAGAGCCGAACGAATCGGATGTCGCGTTCTTCCAGCGTGCGCAGCACAAATTCGGTCTGGCGATCCATGACCGCGAGCGTATGCAGCGGCTGTTAAATCGGTGTTACGTCCGTGTCGCCAATCTCTTGCCCGCACAACCACCCGGGCGGCGGTGAAGTCACATCAGTGGCTCCTCGGCGCAGGCACGGGCGGGCGCCACCCACCACTCAGCAGTGCAGGTTGCCCGGCACCACGCCGTCGACGAAGTACCCGACCGCCGCGGTGTCGACGCACTCGATGCCGTTGAACACCGCCGTGTGCTGGGTGCCCTCGTAGGTGATCAACGGGGCGCCGAGCTGGCGGGCCAGGTCCACCCCTGCCTGGTACGGCGTGGCCGGGTCGTGCGTGGTGGACACCACCACCACCTGGCCGGGCGCCGCGGGTGCCGCGGGCGCTGGCGCCGAGGTCGCCGGCACTGGCCAGAACGAGCAGATGTCGCGCGGCGCGTACCCGGTGAACGCGCCGTACGACGCGAACGGCGCGACCTGCCGGGTCCGTTGATCGGCGGCCACCCAGACCGCCGGGTCGGTCGGGTACGGCGCATCGACACAGCGCACGGCGTTGAACGCGTCCTGCGTGTTGCGGTAGGTGCCGTCGACCGAGCGGTTCTCGTAGACGTCGGCCAGCAGCAGCAGATCGCCCGGGTCGGTCCCCTGCGCCAGCCCCAGCAGCCCACTGGTCAGGTACGTCCAGAACGACGGGGTGTATAGCGCGTTGACCGTGCCGGTGATGGCATCGGAGTAGCCCAGACCACGCCGGTCCCCCTTCACCGCGGCCGGGCGGGCCACCAGCGGGTCGACCAGCGCCTGGAACCGGGCGACCGATTGGTTGGGGTCCTGGCCCAGTGGGCAGTCCGGCGACAGCGCGCAGTCAGCGGCGTAGTCGTCGAACGCCTGCTGGAAGGCGGCCATCTGGCGGATGCTCTTCTCGATCGGGCCGACGCTCGGGTCGATCGCACCGTCGAGCACCATTGCGCGGACGTGGTCGCCGTGCCGGTTGACGTAGGACGTGCCGATCTGGGTTCCGTAGGAGAAGCCCAGATAGTTGATCTGCTCGTCGCCGAGGACCCGTCGCACGGTGTCCATGTCGTCGGCCGTGGTCGCGGCTCCGACGCCGGACAGGAAGTCCTTGCCCATCCGGCTGACGCACCGATCGGCGAACTGCTGGTACATCGCCTCGATGTGCGCGACGCCGGCCGGACTGTAGTCGACCATGGGGTCGGCGCGCCAGGCGTCGAACTCGGCATCGGTGCGGCAGCGCAGTTCCGGGGTCGAATGCCCGACGCCGCGGGGGTCGACGCCGACGAGGTCGAAATGCTCGTTGATCGGGCTGCCCTTCAGGGCGGCTCCCATCCCGGCGACCGCGTCGACCGCCGAGCCACCCGGGCCGCCGGGGTTGACGAACAGCGAACCGATCCGGGTGCCCTCGGCCGGGATGCGGATCACCGCGACGTCGATGTTCGCCGCCACCGGAATCATCGCGCAGCGCGCCGTGGGGATGTCCGAGGCATCGCCGAGCATCGCCGTGCAGTTGGACCAATTCACTTGTGGCGCAGCGGGTATCGCGCTAGCTGCGGGCGCTCCGAACCAGGTTGCCAGGAGCATTGCGAGCAGCGCAGAACCCCGGGATCTGACGAGCGGCATCAACTGATCCTGTCACGCCGAGGTCGACGGGAGGGTCCCGGGAAGGTCACAGATGGGTCGCGGCGATCGGGCCCTCTGCGTTGACACGTGCATCCGGGCGATGATCCAGCGGAATTCCCGCCCTGATGCACGTGTCGACCCAGCCTGTGAATGCCCGTCCGCGCGATACGGACGTTGCCAGGATGCTGCCGATGCATGGCAGACCGCAGATCACCGTTTCGCGGGAGCGAGGCGATCGCAACCGGACGGCTGAACCGGCATCCGGTGCCGCAACATGACACTCCTCGACAACGAGGTCTGCATCGTTCGTGGCATCGTCGCGACGACCCCGGAACGGACCGCATTCGACTTGGCGAGGTCGGGGGACGTCGACTCGGCGGTCGAACGGGTGGATGCGCTGCTCAACGCCACGAGCATCGAGCCGGCCGACATCGCCCTGCTTGCCGAGGGGCATCCGCGTCACCGCGGGCTGCGGCAGCTCGGGACCGTCCTCGAATTCGTCGACGGTGGCGCGGAGTCCCCCCGCGAGACGTCCTTGCGGTTGATGCTCGCGCGTACCGAAATTCCAAGGCCGCAAACACAGTTCACCGTCGTCGACGACTACGGTCGATTTGTCGCCCGTCTCGATCTAGCGTGGCCGGAACTCTTGGTCGCCGCCGAGTACGACGGCGACCAGCACCGAACGGACCGCAACCAATATGTTCGGGACATTCGGCGGCTGGAGATGCTCGCCAACATGGGCTGGATCGTCATCCGGGTTGTCAAGGAGGACAAGCCGGCCGAGGTCGTCCGACGGGTACGCGCGGCGATCGAACTCCAAGGGGGACTTTGACACGTGCATCAGGGCGGTGATCCGGCAGAATTCCCGCCCTGATGCACGCGTCAACGGCAGATCGTGCCCGGCGGCGGCAGGGTGTTGTCCAACAGGTAGGCCGCCGAGTAGTCGTCGACGCACTTGTTGCCCTGGAAGACGACGGTGTGCTGGGTGCCCTCGAAGGTCAGCAGCGCGCCGCCGAGTTGCTTGGCCAGATCGACACCGGCCTGGTACGGGGTGGCCGGGTCATGGGTGGTGGAGACCACCAGCGGCGGCGGCAGACCGGGCGCGGACACCTGATGCGGCTTGCTGGTCGGCGGCACCGGCCACAGTGCGCAGGTCGGGGTGGGCGCATGACCGGTGAACTCGCCGTAGCTCATGAACGGCGCGACCTGACGCATCCGGCGGTCCTCGTCGACGATGGTGGCCGGGTCGGTGATGGCCGGCTGGTCCACGCAATTGACCGCCACCCGGGCATCCGAGGAGTTGGTGTAGCGCCCCTTGGCGTCGCGGCGCATGTACATGTCGGCCAGGACCAGCATGGTGTCACCGCGACCGGTCCGCAGTTCGGCCAGGCCGTTCTCCAGGTGACGCCAGAGGTTCGGCGAATACAGGGCCATGATGGTGGCGACGACGGCGTCGCTGTAGGACAGGCCGCGCGGATCCTTGGTCCGGGCCGGCTTGTCCACCAGCGGTTCGATCAGATTGCGGTACACGTCAACGGATTTCGACGGATCGGTGCCCAGCGGGCAATCGAACGACTTGGCGCAGTCGGCGGCGAAATTGTCGAAGGCCGTCTGGAACGCCGCAGCCTGATCGAGGTCGGACTGGACCGGATCGGCGTTGGGGTCGACGGCGCCGTCGAGGATCATCGCGCGCACCTTGGCCGGGAACTGCTCGGCGTACTCGGCGCCGATGCGGGTTCCGTACGAGTACCCCAGGTAGGTCAGCTTGTCGTCGCCGAGGCCCGCCCGGATGGCGTCGAGATCCTTGGCGACGTTGACGGTGCCGATGTTCGCCAGGAATCCCTTACCCATCTTGTCGACGCAGCGCTGGATGAATTCCTTGGTCTGGCCGTCGATGTGGGCCACGCCCTCGGGTGTGTAGGCCACCACGTTGTCGGCCCGCAGCCGGTCGTTGTCCTCGTCGGAGTTGCACCACAGGGTGGGGGTGGACAGCCCCACGCCGCGCGGGTCGAACCCGACCAGGTCGAAGCGGTCCCGGATGTCGTCGGGCAGCAGCGAGAGCATGCCCACGGCCGCCTCGACGCCCGACTCCCCCGGACCGCCCGGGTTGATCACCAACGAGCCGATCTTCTTGCCCTTGGCGGGGAACCGGACCAGGGCCAGGACCGCGACGTCGCCGTCGGGCTGGGCGTAGTCGACCGGCACCGCGATGCGACCGCACTGGGCGGCGCGCTTGACGGCGTCGTCCACATCGGCGTTGAACTTGCACGTGTCCCACTGGACCGGGTCGCCGACGCGCGGACCGGCGAGCACGGCGCGGCCGTCGACCACCCGCCCGCAACCGACGCTGCCGGCCAGCAGCGCGACGACAGCGACCATGGAGGTCAGGAAACGAAGGGAAGAACGCCAGCTCATGGCAACACCAGATTCATCGCAACACATAGTGCCATGCACACCTGGCTCAACCCGTAACCGCCGGTCAACCGTGGTGTCGGGTCGGTTCCGCTAACCCTGGCAGGCCGCCAGCAGCTCCTTCATCTCGGGGACGAACGCATCGGCCAGCTGCCACAGATCGGGCATCAGCTCCGGGGTCGAGAGGATGCCGACGTCCAGCTTGCCGCTCAGCGACATCACCGTGATGTTCAGGCCGGACCCGTGGAATATCGGGCCCAGCGGGTACATGGCCTTGACCTCGGCCCCCAGGAAGTAGAGCGGGACCTGCGGGCCGGGCACATTGGACACCACCAGGTTGTGCACCGGACGGGCCTCGGTCAGCCGGGTGCTGGCGTAGAGCCGCATCGCGACGCCGAACACGGCGGGCGCGGCGAACTGCGACCAGTCCTGCAGCAGCGTGGCCGCGATCGCCGAACTGTGTTCCTTGGCAACCGAACTCGCCTCGGCAATGGAACGGAGCCGCTCCGCCGGATCCTCGATGTCCGTCTCCAGGCTGGTGAACATCCCGGACACCTTGTTTCGGCCGGGCCGGTCCGACTTCCCGTGGACCGAGACCGGCACCATGGCCACCAGCGAGCTGTCCGGCAACTCCTCGAGCCCGCTCAGGTAGTGCCGCAGCGCGCCGGCCACCAGCGCCATCACCACGTCGTTGAGCTTGACGCCGAAGTGGTTCTTGACGGTCTTGATGTCATCGAGGTCCAGCTGCGCGAAGGCCACGTTGCGGCGGCCGGTGATGGTGGCGTTGAACGGCGTCGGCGGCGCCGTGAACGGACTGGCCATGGTCTCTCCGGCGATGGCGCGCCGCACCGTATCGACGACGGTGCTGACCGTGGCCGGCAGGGCCCGGGTGACCAGATTCACCGGACGGGTGGAGAACCGCAGCAGACCTCGCGCGGCGATCTCGAGCTGGCTGGCGTCCCGGGTCCCTTCCACCGGCTCCGGCGGTGGCGCATCGGCCTCGGTGCTGCACAGCTGCGACATCAGGTTGGCCCCGGTGACGCCGTCGACCGCGGCGTGGTGCACCTTGGTCAGTACCGCAATCCGGCCGCCGGCATGCGGATCGGTGCCGTCGAGCCCCTCGATGACGCACATCTCCCACAGCGGCCGGGTGCGGTCCAGGGGCAGCGCCGCGATGTGCCCGCACATCTCGGCCAGTTCGGTCCGCCCCCCCGGTGCCGGGACGGCAATGCGGTGCACATGCCGTTCGACGTCGAAGTCCTTGTCCTCCACCCACACCGGATGGTCGATGTTCAACGGGCTGTCCGACAGCTTCTCGCGGAACTCCGGCATCGCGGTGATCCGCAACGCCAGGTTGTCGCGCAACTTGGCGAAGCTGTAGCCGCCCGGAATGGTCGACGCGTCCAGTTCCAGCACCGAGCACACGTGCAAGGGCTGCGAAGGGGATTCGAGATAGAGGAATGCGGCGTCGAGTCCGCTGAGCCGTTGCATGCTGGCGATGGTAGTGCCGCCCGGGACCGGTGTGAGGAAGTCCACTGAATCAGGTGTTCGCCGCTCGGGGCGGCGATGGCACAATGGACTCGTCAGACGTACCCGGGGACCCGCAGGGCGGGCCACGAGGAGCGACCCGACCATCCTGAAAATGAGGACAGCAATGTCTGAACAGCCGGTTTATGGTGCTGCCGAAGTCTCGAAACCTCGCGCCAAGGTCCGCACTCATCATTTGCAGCAGTGGAAGAGCGAAGGCCACAAGTGGGCCATGCTCACGGCCTACGACTACTCGAGCGCACGGGTGTTCGACGACGCGGGCATCCCGGTACTGCTGGTCGGCGATTCGGCCGCCAACGTGGTGTACGGCTACGACACCACCGTGCCGATCTCGATCGACGAACTGATCCCGCTGGTCCGCGGCGTGGTCCGCGGCGCCCCGCACGCGCTGGTCGTCGCCGATCTACCGTTCGGCAGCTACGAGGCCAGCCCGCAGCAGGCCCTGTCCACAGCGGTCCGGTTCATGAAGGAGGCGGGCGCGCACGCGGTGAAGCTCGAGGGCGGCGAACGGGTCGCCGAGCAGGTCGCCGTGCTCACCCAGGCCGGCATCCCGGTCGTCGCGCACATCGGTTTCACGCCACAGTCGGTCAACAGCCTGGGTGGTTTCCGGGTACAGGGCCGCGGGGACGCGGCCGAGCAGACCATCCACGACGCGATCGCCGTCGCGGAAGCCGGCGCCATCGCCGTCGTCATGGAGATGGTGCCCGCAGAACTGGCCACCCAGATCACCGGCAAGCTGACCTGTCCGACCGTCGGCATCGGCGCCGGTCCCAACTGCGACGCCCAGGTCCTGGTCTGGCAGGACATGGCCGGGATGACATCCGGCAGGACGGCCAAGTTCGTCAAGCGGTTCGGCGATGTGGGCGGCGAATTGCGCCGGGCCGCAGAGCAATACGCCGCCGAGGTGTCCTCGGGCGCGTTCCCGGCCGAGGAGCATTCCTTCTAGGGATTTCGGTGCATTTCCCGTCGCTGAGCGACGGTCAGCGCACCGAAATCACGCGAACCTGGGCGCGCGCTTGTTCAGGAAGGCGTCGATGCCCTCCCGGCCGTCCGCGCCGTCGGCGTTGGCCGAGATGAACTCGCTCTCCCGGTCCATCTGGTCCTCGATCGTGTTGTCCAGACTGGTCAGCAGCAACTTCTTCACCGCCGCACTGGAACCTTTTGCGCCCCCGGCGATCCCGGCGGCCAGCGCGTCGACCTTGGCGGTGAACTCGGCGTCATCGACCACGTAGTTCACCAGGCCCCACTGCTCGGCATCGGCCGCGGTGAGTTTGCGGTTGGTCAGCATCAGATCGTGCGCCCGCCGGATCCCGACGATGCGCGGCAGATAGTAGGACGCACTGCCGTCCGGGCTCAGCCCGGCACGGGTGTAGGCCATCGTGAACGACGCCGACGACGCGGCGACCACCAGGTCACCGGCGATCGCCAGGGAGAACCCGGCGCCGGCCGCGGTGCCGTTGACCGCGGTGATCAGAACCGCGTCCATCCGCGCCAGCCGCGAGATCGCGACGTGCAGATCGTCGGCGATGCCCTTGACGAACTGTCCGGGCCCCAGCGGCGACGCCGAGATCGCCTTGAGATCGCCTCCGGCGCAGAAGAATCGACCCGCACCGGTGAGGATGACGACCTTCGTCTCGGCGGTGTCGCAACGCGCGGCGGCGTCGGCGAGTTCGGCCGTCATCGCGTCGTTCATCCCGTTCGCGGCGTCCGGCCGGTTCAGGGTGATTCGGGTGATGGGGCCGGACTGCTCGAACAGCAGGGTCTGATAGGTCACGACGTGACACTAACGGGTGCGTTTGTCACCCGGTTCGCACTCCCCCGCCGAAGCTCCTCGGCGCCGGTGGCCGCCACACTCCGCGACGACGTGCTGGGCCAGGCTGCGGTAGTGCCCGCGCAGGCGCTACAGCCGGCCGGCCAAGTACTCCTCGCGGCACGCGCGGCGCGCCAGCTTGCCGCTGGTGGTCCGTGGGATGGTGCCGGCGGCCACCAGTAGCACATCGGCGATCGGCAGCGCGTGGGTACGCGACACCGCGGCGCGGATGTCGGCGGCCACCGGGGCGGGGTCGGCCCTGCCTGCGCCGGCCGCGCGCTCGGCGACGACGACCAGGCGTTCGGCGTCGGCGCCGGGCACCGCGAACGCGGCGACGTAGCCCGCGCGTACCGCGGGAGACGCCGCGGCCACGGTGGCCTCGATGTCCTGCGGGTAGTGGTTCCGGCCGTCGACGATCACCAGGTCCTTGATCCGGCCGGTGATGTAGAGCTCGCCGTCCAGGTATACCCCGAGATCGCCAGTGCGCAGCCAGGTTCCGCCCACCGCGGAGCCCTCCGAGCGGCTGCCAGCGGGCAGCCGCGCCTGCAGTTTGTTGGCAAAGGTGTCGCGGGTCTCGGCGGTGCGCCGCCAGTAGCCCCGGCCGATGTTGTCGCCGTGCAGCCAGATCTCGCCGACCCGGCCGTCGGGCAGCTCGGTGTCCGTCCCCGGGTCGACGATGACCGCCCACTGGCTGCGGGCCACCCGGCCGCAGGACACCTGGGCGACGGAGCCCGGTGCATCGGGCAAAACCTCTTCGGCCACATCGGAACCCAGCTTCTCGCGGTCCAGGTGCACCACCCGAGCAACCGTGCCCGGCTCGATGGTGGACACGAACAGCGTCGCCTCGGCCATCCCGTAGGACGGCCGCACCGCGGTGGGCGACAGACCGTAGGGCGCGAACGCGGCGACGAACTTGTCGACCGAATCCCGGTTGACCGGTTCCGAGCCGTTGACCAGACCGGCGACGTTGCTCAGATCCAGCTGCTCCCCGGGGGCCGGCAGCCCGCGCTGGGCGGCCAGCTCGAACGCGAAGTTCGGTGCTGCGGCGAAGGTTCGACCGCCCTCGGCACGCGAACCGAGCTCGGCGATCCAGCGGGACGGCCGGCGCACGAACGCCAGCGGCGACATCAGCGTGATGTGCCCGCCGCACAGCGCCGGGAACATGATCATCAGCAGGCCCATGTCGTGGTACAGCGGCAGCCAGCTGACACTGCGGATGTCGGCGTCCAGCCCCACCGACAGGATCATCTGCAGCACGTTCGTGCACACCCCGCGATGGGTGATCTCCACCCCGGCCGGTGTGCGGGTGGACCCCGACGTGTACTGCAGGTAGGCGACGTCGTCGGTGTCCAGCGTCACCGGCGTGAACAGCGCGCCCACCGGGTCGGGAACGGCATCCACCGCGATCATCCGCGGCCGCAGGTCGCAGGGCCGTCCACGCAAGAATGCCTGGACCGACTCGGCGGCCGCCGTCGTGGTCAGCAGGACGGTGGGGGCGGCATCGGTAAGCACCGCGCCGAGGCGCTCGGTATGCCCGGGCAATTCGGGTGCGAACAGCGGGACCGCGATGCCGCCCGCCTCGATGGCCGCGAAGAACGCGACGACGTAGTCCACCCCCTGCGGTGCACAGATGGCGATCCGGTCGCCGGGGGCGCAGACCTGCTGCAGACGCGCGGCCACCGCCCGAACCCGGTCGCCGAGCTGGGCCCAGGTGAGATCGATGGCACGGCCGTCACGGTCCTGGGAGTAGTCCAGGTACCGGTAGGCCAGCTCGTCGCCCAGGTCGGCGATGTTGGTTTCCAGGTAAGACGTCAAAGTGGTGCCCGCAGGCAGTGCGATGTGCCCCTCGGCGTCGAGGAACGCGTCGGCGGATGTCACGTTCGACGAGATCATGGCGCTCATTCTAAGAGATTGCCTTAGGAAGAGCCGCGACCCGACA
>Ga0209023_10000501_pt1 | contig 59150 bp, 37 predicted proteins | sample LakOneMetagenome_FD_187468 | JGI IMG/M metagenome (GOLD analysis project Ga0209023, IMG submission 187468) | Freshwater and sediment microbial communities from Lake Erie, Canada (SPAdes) (version 2) | ecosystem: Environmental > Aquatic > Freshwater > Lentic | place: Lake Erie, Canada...
GAAAGTTTTTAACGAGGATTAGCTGTAAAAAACCCATCTGCCCAGATGGTGAAATCGGTAGACACAAGGGATTTAAAATCCCTCGCCTTCGGGTGTGCGGGTTCAAGTCCCGCTCTGGGCACCATTTAACGTTCCAAAGAGCTCCAAATAAGTCCTAAAGCCCCAATGTTTACAAGCATTTGGGGTTTTTTCATGTCCAATGCATACCGATGGAGTACATTGCAATCCACGCAAAAACGGTATAACTTTCGGTATAACATTTTTGAGTTATACCGCCATGACCAGTATAGCCCCCTCACGCAAACCACTCACTCACGCACGGCAAGCAGAAACTGCCAAGCCAGAAGAAAAAACCTACTCCTTGAACGCGGGCAACGGCTTGTTTTTGGAAATTTTACCGAATGGCTCCAAAAGATGGCGTTTCAGGTATTCTCATGCGGGTAAACGCAAACTAATTTCCATGGGTTTATTTCCCGCTGTCAGCTTGCAAGACGCCAAGGAGTCTCGCGATAAAGCTAACATCCTCGTCGCTCAAGACAAAGACCCAAGCGAAGTTCGGCAAGATGAGAAAGCATCAGCCCAACTTGTAGCTGTAAATACTTTTGAGTCAATTGCTCGCGAATGGCTAGAGCGCCAAATCCTTGCCGAATCTACTAGAGACAAAGCAGGCTGGTTACTGGATTTTTCCTTTGAAGTATTTGGACATAGGGCAATCACAGAAATAACACCACCAATGGTACTAATGGCATGTCGTAAAGAGGAAGCAAAAGGACACTACGAAACCGCACGCCGAATTAAATCCAAATGCTCTCAGGTGTTTCGATATGCTGTTGCGACTGGCAGACTGGAACGCGACCCTACCCCAGATTTACGTGGAGCACTCATCCCACCTCAAACCAAACACAGAGCCGCGATTACAGATATCAAATCAATTCCTCAACTTCTAAGGGATATTGACCAATATCATGGTGACATAAATACGAGATGCGCCCTAAAGCTATCTCCGCTTGTGTTTATCAGACCTATTGAGCTACGCGCTGCCTTATGGGCAGACATTGACTTTGATGCGGCAGAATGGCGCTACACTCCCCCAAAGACTCGCAATCAAACCAAATTAGAGCTAATCGTTCCCTTAGCGAAACAGTCGTTAGAAATCCTGAAAGAACTGTATGCCGTCAATGGTCATACGCCCTATGTGTTTTATAGCCAAGCTGCATCAAAAAACAAGATCATGTCCGAAGGAACAGTTTTGCAAGCTTTACGCCGCATGGGTTACGGTAAGGATGAAATGAGTGGTCATGGATTCAGAGCACTTGCTAAAACCACACTCAAAGAGCGACTAAAATTCTCTGAGGAGTTGACAGAATTACAATTGGGTCATCGGATTAAAAACATTCATGGAACAGCTTATGATCGCGCCAGTTTTCTTGATGAGCGTAAAGCAATGATGCAAGTATGGGCAGATTTTCTAGATCATTTAAGGCAAAGTACAAATATAATTCCCTTTCCTAAAGTGGCTGGATAGACCACGCCAACTGTTCCCAAAGTGATGTATGCTTTGCAATTCAAAGTCATGGAATAAGAGAATGATTAGTAGTGTAGAATCGGCTGCTCATTTAAAAACTATATACGCACCTGAAAACTTTAGAAAGCTGATTGCTCAAAATTACATGGTGTTGAGCTTGGAGAGAGATACTTATACACAGCGTAGTGCGTACATGGCACTTTTAGTAAATGATGTAAAACAGGCGAATAATCATATTTCAATTAGCCTCCAAACTTACATTGATCAAATTAGATCTCTACTTAACCACCCTTCTCCGATATATGTCTCTTTATTCAAAACTGTTGAAACTTCATCAACTTTTAACTATAAAGCCTTGGAAAACTTAGATAGTCACTTAAAATCCGAACTATGGGATGATCTTGCAGATCCTAAGTACGATGAAAAATTTAATAATTTCACAAGATTAAAGTCACTTGCTTTAACAATCCTAGCTGACAAAGCCTACAGCGATGAGGATTTACAAAATGCAGGTCTCTGGCTCATTGAGGCGACCTATTATGCTGGGCTCTTCGATGGTCACAATTTTACTACCCACCAAATTAGACAGAGTCCAGAATTCAAAGAAAGACTAGCGGCTTATGAAAAGCTAAAAGAAAAAAATACACATGCCACAAATCAACGGACTGAAAAAATTGCTTTAGCTCATCAAAAAACAGTCGAGCTATTAGTTGCCTTGAAGAACGATAAACCGAATAAACATTGGAGGAGCAAATCTGAGATTTTTAGATCTATAAAAAAACCACTTTGGGACTTTATTAAACAAGGAAATATCCCTCTAACTGAGGGTCGGCTTGAGTCTAGATTAGACGAATGGTCTCGTGACGTGCCTGCTATAAAGGAATTTATCAGTTCATTTGAAGTTACAAGGCAAGCTTCTTTAAAGAAGAAAACTACGGAAAATGTTGATCCAAGGAGCAATGTTTTCAAAAACTTTAAAAAATAAATTTGGGTTAAATTAATTACCTAAAACAAAAAGCTTTTGACTATTAAGAGTGCGTCAAAAGCTTTTTAAACCGCCAACTATCATTTTCTCAACCCAAGAATCCCTGTAAATATGAATTCTTTATTTACAGTTTTTTTGAATCAACAGTTAATAATTCGGAATACCAAACTTAAATAGACCAATTGGTTGCTGAGAATTGGTCATATCAAGCTTAGTCCCGTTCAGATAATCATCGTTCACCATAATATCCCAAGGAAGGAACGGGCTTGGCTGAATTGGGGTTCCTGAATTATCAGGATCCCCCTGCCTAGGTCGTCCACGGTTACATTTCTTTAGTTTCGGCATGATGCCTTTTCCAAAGGTACGATCTTTTGTATGGGCTGGTGCTACACGAGTAATCACGAACTGCATGTAATACTCGGTTTTAGTGATGTATTGTGCTGCCAATCTCAACCCTTTTATTTTATCGACCTCATGGTGAGAGATCATCCCAATACCACATGATTTGTATTTGTGCTTTGCCTTATTACAATTATAAAACAGACCATGACCACCTGTAATTTCATTCACCCAATGTTTACCAATCAGATCTGCAATAGTGATATCTTCCCGCACTTTAGACCCATCCAAAAAAATTATCATGTGAGTGTGATAACCTTTCAATAAGCCATATTCCAACTTCCACGCATAGCCGATCAAAGTGTCTTTACATATGCTCTTCTTGAGTGCAGCAATCAATTGTTCTCGATGCTTCCTGACTTCCTCGTAATTTACTAATGGAGGAGTATCTTGATTACCTTCAAAAAATGACGTGATTGCTCCCCCCAGATACGAAAAATCAATACGGAGTACCAAGAGCCTAGAGTGATTCAAGAACTGTGCACTAATATATCGATTCAGACTAGCGTAGTTCTTGTTTACTACTCGCTTAAAGCTGTTCATTTTACGCTTGAATTCAGTATCATTGATTCCTGAACGCACCTCATACACAAATTTATTCAACTCATCTGCAACGGCTTGTTGCTGCGAACTATCCTTAAACTCAAAATCAGGCAACATATATCGCAAGTTGGATAGCCTGTAGCGGTTTACAAATATTTCGACGAAGGGATTAAACGCGTGGAACGGGTATCGACCAGTCACATATTCGATCGATCGTAGCGCATTGATCACGGACTGCCCTTCAGTAGTTGCTTTCAACCGATTGCCCGAGGGTGTAGATACTGTCTTAAACAGCGTATCAATTTTACGGCCGAGCGTTTCCGCTACTTTTTGGACTCGCATTAACGTGTTAACGAAGTTGATGTCTTCTACGCGAGCAAGAACCGCTTCTCCTTGTTTGGGGACGTAAGCTAGGCTATTCTCGTAATGCATTTGAGCTGGATTGTAATTTGCAATACTATTCATACTAGTACTCCTTTGATAAAAATTTATTGTGAGATTATTCAGGGGTGAGATACTCATCTCTCAAAACCCAGCTCCTAGCCTGAATTTTGAGAACAGTTGTCCCTCACCCTATGGAAAGTGATTATTTACTTCTACATATTGAAAAAGCAGTATTACCTTATTCAATATTTAAAATTAATATTGACTCATCATTAGCAAGCTATGATTGAGTATCTAAATCGTATACAGCTTAATTAAATTAAAGTACAAAATTCGCTCTCCTGCTCATGGTGTAAAAACGGACGCTGCTTGTTTCAAGAAAACCTTAACCTCACCTCCCTGACACAAGTTGTTGATAAACAAGTTAGTTCCTTCATTGATCTTCCTTTGGTTGGAATGGTTGTCAGCTTTGCTGACGGATTTAGTGGTTTATAAGTTCGGCTCTGTTGTTCTCCTTGAAACCTGAGATTCGATCCACGCGCTGATTTCACTTGCCACCCAACCCACTGCCGAACTCGATGCGCCACCTAGTCGTATCTGCTGCGGAAAGCTTTTGTCGTACTGATTTGACTTTTTATCCAGTCGGGAATAGATTGTCGAACGCGACAATCCCGTTTGTGCTATGACTTGTTTGATACGGATAATTGCGGGTAATTCAGTTTTCATGGAATGTTGTCCGTGGTGTGTTTCGATAGAGAAACTATAACCACAGCCCAAGAATTATTCTTCTACGACAGCAATGCTAAAAACCTTTCTGCAATGGCAACGGGAATTATTTTTAGTTCAATTCAATTTAGTAGAAAAAATATTAAAAAAATACCAATTTTTCGTATGTAAATCCTTCTTCAAACTCAGTTCCTTTTCTAGGATTGACGCGACTTACCAGCCGCCATAAGCTGTAAAAAAAATTACAATCATTCTTAGCTATCATTTTTGGCTATGACAGCACATCGAATTGTTAAAAATTATGCAACATCGTAGCTATTGAGACGAGAGGGGAATGAATGATGGGTGATTTCTTTTGAACGCTGATTTAATGAGTCTGCGGATGAACAAGTTGGATGTTGTATTCAGGATACAGCTCGTTCTCTAGGATGAGTAACTCTACAAATACTCACACTGACCACCCTTACTCACTTTAGCTAAACGTCTCAGCTCATTCCAATTGACTCGCAAAGAATCGCTCTGGGTAAACTAACTTTAAGATCATACGCGAGAAATAAATCAAAGGATTTAGAGTGTCTATGGCGGCTTTAGGAGAATCAACCCTCCCTGACCTCTGTAGGGGCTTTTTGATTCTCTTGTGAGCCTATTTTTGTCAATCAGAAGTCTTGCAAGACATACTTTGATCGAGATACAGCTCCCAAAAATGCTTGGTAATAGGTGTGAACGTTGGTGTTTTTTTCATAAAGAATGCTAGCAAAATCATTCGGGTGAATATCCCAGCGCTGTTCATTGCCAGTGATAAAGAAGCGGTTGAAAGTAAAACCTTCAGGCACATATTCTGGTTGAATATCAAATCCGTGTAAGTGATCGCGCCCAATGTACATGGCACTAATCAGCGCTGCTTGATCATCCATGCTATATTGGTTTAGAAACTCCTGTGCGAAGGATGTGCTTGCAAAGGGAATGCGCGCGGCGGCTGCCTGAATAAGAATTGTAATGTCTGTCATTTTATTAACTCCTTGTGATTACTACTACCAAGCTAGCAGCGGTGAAGTGAATAAGTATAGGCGGGTTGTTGTGGGATTCAAACTCCACCGTTAAAAAAGATTCAACATTCTCTGTCGTGATCTTTCTATCAATTCACGTTCAAATTCCGTGAGATTTAGTGGTCAGAGCAAATAAGAATACGTGGTCAACCCCATGAGAACATGCTCAGTTCCTTAAAGTTAAACTTTGACTATTGCAGTTACACAATTGATGGCATAAAAAATCCCCCACAGCGGCTAACGCTGTGGGGGATTTTTACGAAGGATGAGAGGGAAATATTCTTTTAAAAAGAGCCAATCCTATTTCTTGCCACACACCGTATGCTTAAAATCGGAATAACTGATATAGGGATTACCTGCATGAGTTACCTTTTTCATGCATGAACTTTTGGAGATACTCTGAAACGCATTTGAGTTGAATGCTTTATCAGACTGAAAGCTGTAATAGGCACGTGCTGTAGACATTCCTGCAACCTGTTCTGGCTCGTTACCCATTTCACCCTGACAACTATCAGCATCTTGAGCTTGATCCACGTAAGCCTTGTAGATTCCGTTATAAGCATATTTACAGTCCGCCTCGCTCATTTTTTTGGCAGATGCGTAAGATGAAATTGATAAAGCCAGAATTGAGATGAAGGTAGTTGCGATTGTGAGCTTGAATTGACGCATAGTGTTTTTTCCTTTAAAGATTGGTTCGGTGATGGGTGGTTGGACGTTAAAATTAAAAAAGTACAGACAAAATATCTTTTGCCCGATTCAGCTCCTGTGCCTTCTCATGCAACATACGCATGATCGGCTCTGGGAGGGATTGGTATTTGTCGGGATGAAAGTCTTTCATTTTTAAACGATAGGCTTTAAGTACAGCATCACGATTGATCTGATTAGTTTTAATTTCTAAAATTTTACAAGCCCATTCAACGTGCTCTTCATGGTCATCCTCCATTTCCTCCTCATCATCTTCAATAGCTGATTTAATTGCTTGGGCAACTTCAAGTGTGCTCATCCCAAGTAGAGTTCCGACATCCAGTGTATGCTTGCCAACTAAATCGCGAGGAAACTCATTTAACTTTAATAATCCAAAGACCCCAACTACAATCAAGTCTTTTAATTCTTGGTCGGGTTCAAGTGAATCAAGGTTCTTTATTAAAGTCGGCAACTTGGGACGGGGATATAAGTAAACTCTTGATTTTAAAGTGAGTATATGTTCTTTTGTTGAAAGAATGCCTGATAAGAATTCTAGGATATATTTAGCATTTTTCTCATCAAAATCATTGTTCTTCAAAAATGCAAAATGCAAAAAAACATCAATGATCGGAATGACAAGATCTAGGGCATCGTGCTCCACAGTCGAATCTTCTTCTTTTTTCTTTGTTGAGCGTGAGCTCTTCTTTTCACTGGTTTTCTTCTTTTTTCGCAACTCAATATAGCCTGACAAGAATTGTGCAAGTGCAAAAACATTCTCTCGCTTAGCTTGATCCAAGCTTACTTTACTGGAACGATTTATCACAAGATTTGTGCCAAAAAAACCGCGCTCACAAGTTATGGTATCAACGTAATTCAGCACATGGTAGCCAATAGGATCAAAAGGTGTAGACCGAAAAAATACGCCTATTTCGGTGATAGCGATTCCTTCTTTAGCCCCACCAAAGACGGTGTTGTCAACCAAGATGAGGATTTCTTCTGGTCGGACTCCATCCATATAACCATATATAGCCCCTTGGAGCTTGGAAAGAGGGATGCGTGGATGGAAGAATATCTTACCGTCCTGTTCGAGCCGCCGAGCTTCGGCGCTTTGTTCAATAAAGCTTTTTAACGAATTAGCCATTTAAAACTTCCTTATAATGAGTTGCCTACTCAACGCGCTTGACTTAGTATTTCTTGATAATCTGGACGACACTGCACAATGGCTTTGACAGTGACCTCTCCGAAATCATGGGGCTGTTGCCATGTTGGTTCGTTAATATGATCCATGACTCCAGATGGGTAATACTCTTTCATCTTGTCGTATGCACATGAACAGGTTGAATTATCTTGTCCAGCAGCAGCCATACAACCTTGAGTAAAGGCTTGTTCAGATCTGCTAGAGCAAGCCGTTAAAAAAGATAGGCAAAAAATAGTAACCATAACTCGAAACTCATTCCCTGACTTTTTCATTGCAAAACCTTTCTAAGTAGTAATTTTTATATAATCAAATGTTTAAGTATTTTTAGTTTGAAATTCCAAGGAAATGCCATTTCCCATCGTCATCTCGACCAAGCAGATTATTCGATTCAAAGTCCATGCTTCCTCGTTGTCCGTGGATGACTTCGTGATATTGGCATTGCCAAACATCCATGACCTTGCCGTAAGATTGCTGCATTTCTTTTTTTGTTTTTAGGGTACATTTACGAATATTCACATCACTAACGGAGATGTTGCCGCCTGCACTTTCAGCGTCCTCTATATCGCTAGCTGTTGGGTAGTCATGCTTTTGTGAACAGGCAGCATTGCCCAGAAGGACTGCTCCCGTTAAGCATATAACAGAAAATGTGGATGTGATTATCTTGAAATACGGGCGTAATTTAGTACTGTCATTAGTCAAGTATGACTCCTTCTAACTTAAAAAGAGTCTTACCATTCACGACCAAATGAGGGTGGCAAGACTGAAGAGGTTGGTCGACTGGTGTAGAAGGAATCCAGCACACGCTTACGCGTGTCCCCTCCAGCCTCACCATCAAGATGCGGCTAGAGTACGCACATCAAACCGCAAGCCATAGCGGTTTGTGCGCCCTCCTACAACCTAGCGACCAAGCTAGACTGGCAATGTGTGCCAGCGGTGAAAGAATACCTTGCAGCATTGAGCAGGTCAATGCGCGGGTACAGGTAAAGCATGAAGTCATTGCATCGTCATGCATTGATTTCATTAACAACTTGAATAATCCGCCTTAGCCTGTAAAGCGAATGATTCGTGGCTTACGCTGCTGTACCAACAAACCCAGCAGCTTTACGGTCGAGCTTGTCACGCAGACTAGGCTTGGTGGTCGTCGCTATTCGAGCAGAACTTGCCTGAACAATGACTGTTTCGTTGCCTTGGGCATAACTACCCTCGGTGCTGCCACCCTCAGCTTCGGGAAAATACTCTTCAACAATATCCAGTATTTCATCCTCACTGAACTCAAATGCCGCATTGCCAAAACCTAGGCGTGCGGCATTGTCTAGGGCTACTTGATCGTAGCCACATTCCTTACGACGCTCATTCATTTGCTTGGCTTCAACGATGGCATCCTCAATGGATACCTCATCACGCACAGTCAAATCCACATAGTAAATTGCAGATCGATGACTCTGCGTTGTACTTTTACCGCGAAGACGCAATTGCAACGGCAAGCAAGATAGTAAATCCCCAGACACCGCTTGGTAATAACTAAGCCGCGCTGCAAGGCTACGAATACTGTTATAGCCAGTGGTTCTAAAGATAAATGTGCCAAGCTCGTCACTGGCATCAATCTGAACATTTAATCGACCGTAGGGTTTGCATAAGCCACCTTTAGCAAGCTGACAATGATCAGGTGATGGACAAGGCAAATTTTCAACGCCTGAATCTGTTGAACGACGGCATGTTTCACCATTACCGACACAAAGAGGCCTACCATTCTGCCGATCAAACATGCTGTACTCAGCACGAAGATTGAGATCAGGATCGTTGAAGAGCATCCGAACAGGAATAGACCGAATCTTGCCATTCGATGCCGACTTACGCAGCTCTTCATCGAGCGGATGATTGACCCAGCCCTCACGGTTCTGGACTTGTGAAGTAATGGTAAATTGGTCATCCTTTTCAGGAAGCCGCTTGTTGTCCTTCACCACAATACGACCAATGCTAATCCGCCCTAGAATTGGCGGTGTAATTGCTAGACCTTTAATCATGACGAGACTCCTTGAATTGTTCCTTCGATGGTTTTCATTTCAGTTGCAGCAATGGATGGTGCATTGATGAGAAAACGACGACTGCCTGACTTGCTACGTTTCCAAGTCACGCTGCCTGATTTAAAGATGGCTTTACTGGCATCGGCCATGCGCTGTTGAATTGCTTGTTTCAACTGATCTTCTATTTCTTTACGTGATTCGATTTCAGCACGCATCTTGACCATGCCGATGAATGCAGTAGACAAGGCAAGGTCTTCTGTGAGATCTAGCGTATTGCCAGAATCTTGCGGATACAAAGCACGCAAAGCCTGACCTGCTGAGTCCGAACCATCCGCAGGCGGTTCAATATCGTTTTCAACGTAGTGCCAGAACTTACGTTCTAGCTCGATGAGCCTTGCAATCAGTACATCATCACGCTCAATGCGATATACGCGAATCTCTTGACCACAGATCAGTACACAGACATCAACAAAAGCTTTACCAGTCACCGCCATTTGATGCTGCACCTGACACTGAATATATTCAGGTACTCCATCACGCCAAAGCCTTGATCCAAACTCACCAGCCGTTTTACATTCAAGAATCTGAACGTCGTCACAACCAACAACCTTGTAATCAATGTTGGCGAGCATCCATGATTTATCTAGATCAGGGTGTTGCAGCACGGCATTGATGCGTCGTACCTTATTACCAGTGCGTTTGGTGTAATGCACCGCGACAATCGGCTCTAAAATCGTGCCCCAGTACATTGGAGAACTTTCATCATTCGGATCAATTTTTGGTAAATTTCCATCACGACCTGTTTTTATCATCCACAACTCAAGTTGTGATTGGTACGGGTTTAAACCAACAGCTGCGGCAGCATCACTACTACCTATGCCTTGCTTACGGACATTGAGCCACGCATCTCTGGATAACTCTTTTGTAGAAACTAAACGTACAGCTGATTTTGCTAAACGATTCGGATTTACCGACACTGGTCGTGCCGTTGTTGTGACTGCTGTATTCATGATGTAGTCCTCATGGATTAAATGAATGGAATTGACATAAAAAAAGCCAGACCAAGCAGTGCGCTTGGTCTGGCTTTATGACGTGTTGAAAGTAAGTGGGATAAATAGTCGAATTCAAGCCACCATCAATAAGGCTTGATCAAGTGCCTTTTGTTTGATGTTGGCTCCTTGACCAAACCAAGCGGACTCAAGACGATGATCAACACTGCGGGCACGGCGCTCGTGATCGACGAACTCGGTCACCGCATTGAGTAATCCAAACGCAGTCCCTTTCGATGAATCAAGATCAGAACCTTTACCATGACCATCAAATAGCGTGAGTGCTTTCGCCATTGCCCGCTCATTGGTTTGACCTGAAGCTTTGGCATTATGATCGGTAAATACGCGTAGGAAATAACGCTCGGCTTCAACTGATTTGACTTTACGCTCACTCAAACCTTTCATGCGATACATAAACTCTTCCCAAGAGGACACCGAGATACCCAGTTGCTTCTTAACTGCTTCAGGATCAAAGTTGGTATTATGGGGAACTTTGACCGCTCCCGAACCGCCAGACAATGCGACAGCGAGCGTGTTGTTGCACACGACACGAATACTGGTGAATTGTGCAGTGGTTGCAAGAGTGCCATCACAGGCGGTTGCCAGTAAGACATAACCATTGGTTATGTCATTACCCTTTAAAGCGGTAGATTGACCTGTTTTAGCTAACGCCCAGATCTTTTTACCACCCTTGAGTACACCTGCCGTTTCCAACTCAAAACCTGAAATTTCAGTGAGGTCACGGTAGAACTCTAAAATCTCACGCGGTTGCACGACTTGATAACGTTGACTGACAACTGATAGCGGTGCATTCGTATCTGAACGGAACAGCACCTTGTTTTCTGGGAAGGTGTGTATTGAACTGATATTGGCATCGTGTTCAGCAACAAAGCGAACAGAGGCTTCACGGATGTTCCAATCCATACCAGCTTGTTGTGCCCAGACTTCAATGGGTTGCTTTTCACTTAAGTGATTGCCGAGGCCGTGCCAAGGTGTAGCGTTTGCATAAGCCATCGATTCGATAAGATGTGCCATGATGTGTTTCCTTTATTGAAATAGAGTAAATGACGCACAGGACAAAACGCTGCGGATCAACAGCAGGGATTTAGACAAGTGCGTTAGGGGGGTAAATCTGAATTTGAAGCGATATTTCTATTACAGAGAACTTCATTTTTAACAATGACGAATGGTTAGTGATGTTCACTACTAAAGTTATAATCACAAGCGAGGCAGTGATAGTTATCAAGGATGTTTTCATCGATGACTTCGCCCAATGCTGCGCCTGTAGCATAACCAGTCAATCCACCAATGAGTCCCCCCAGAATCGCTCCTGCGAAACTTCCAATCGGCCCTGCGACGATGCCTACAGCAGCACCAATTTCAGCACCGCCCATTGCACTCGCTGCACCAGCAGTAGCACCGATTGCGCCGCCTGTTCGTCTTGCGTGATTACGGGTTTCAATTTTTTCTGAATGACATCTTGGACATGTGATAGGCATGTTGTATTACTCCGAAGGTATTTAAGATTTGGATTGAATAAATTTCGGGCATAAAAAAGCTTGCGCGATGCAAGCCTTTGATGTGAATTTAGAACTTATGCCGAAACTTTAATTAGTTGTTTCATTTAAATAATGTGTATCTAAAAGAATTTTCATTCATATTCGAAATAGAACACCACTCGCATCACCGAGCCTGTAAATAAAACTGTGTAACTGCACAACCGCCTCTGTTAAAAAGAGGCATATTTGGAGCAGTTACCATGAGCAGACCGCGTAAGATTCGTACACCCGAAGACAATAGCAACATTCCAGAGATTCCAGATTACATTATCGACGAACTCGCACGTCATGTTAAAACGCCTGATGATCTTAATCGTCTCAGTCGCCAACTCCTCAAGCTTACCGTAGAGAAAGCACTTTCTGCGGAACTCACCGAACATCTAGGCTATAGCAAGAACACCATCACTGGACGCGATACTGGCAACAGCCGCAATGGCTTTGGTAGTAAAACACTGAAGACCACCGACGGTGAAATCGATATTGATACGCCACGTGATCGTACGGGTACCTTTGAGCCCTTATTGGTGCGTAAAGGTCAGACCCGATTCACCGCCATGGATGACCAAATCTTGGCACTCTATGCTCGCGGTATGAGTACCCGTGACATTGTCGATATGTTCCAGCAGCTCTACGGTGTTGAAGTCTCTGCTGTTCTTGTCAGCAAAGTCACAAATGCGGTATTGGACGAAGTCAAAGCATGGCAAGATCGCCCTTTAGATGAGGTCTATCCGATTGTCTACCTAGATTGCCTGAGGGTCAAAGTTCAACAGGACGGTAAAGTGATTGATAAAGCCGTCTATCTGGCGTTAGGTATCAACATGGACGGCCATAAGGAGTTGCTTGGTCTATGGATGACTGAGAACGAGGGTGCTAAGTTCTGGATGAATGTTTTGACTCAGCTGCATAACCGTGGGCTCAAGGATATTTTTATCGCATGTGTCGATGGTTTGAAAGGCTTTCCTGATGCGATTAAAGCCGTCTATCCGCAAACCCATATTCAGCTATGCATCGTGCATCAGGTTCGCCACTCGCTGCGTTATGTGCCAGACAAAGACCGTAAAGCGGTCGCGGCAGCGTTAAAGTTAATTTATCAATCAGCAACTGTGCAGGCAGCCCAAATTCAGTTGGATGAGTTTGCTGCGCGGTGGGATGATCAGTATCCAAGTATCAGCCGTTCGTGGCGGAATAACTGGGAAAATTTGATCACTTTGTTTGACTACCCTGACGATATCCGTAGAGCGATTTATACTACTAACGCGATTGAGTCATTAAATAGCGTGCTGCGTAAGTCGATTAAGACCCGTAAGCTATTCCCAACTGATGATTCGGTGTATAAACTGATTTACTTGGCTATCCAGCAAGCATCACGCAGATGGACGATGCCGATCCATCATTGGAAGCAGGCTTTGAACAGGTTCAGTATTGATTTCCCTGATCGTATGCCAAAATTTAATTAATTGTAGTTACACGGAATCGTTTACAGGCTCGCATCACCAAACAATCTATTTTGAATACCGATGCTCAACATTCGATAACAGCCTATGTATCCCCTAAGTTTGATCGTTCAAACTTCTTGTACTCTTCCAACTTTTCTGGAACATACATGGATATATTGACCAACCAAACAACGCCAAACTGGCGCAATAAAGTGCCCGAGATCACCCTACTGTTTTGGATCATTAAAATGATGTCCACAACTGTAGGAGAAACGGCTGCTGACTTTCTAAATGCTGACCTACATTTTGGATTAATCGGAACATCCATTGTTATGGGTGTCCTATTGATCATTTCGCTCTTTTTTCAAATACGCGCTAAGTCATATTCCCCACCACTCTATTGGGTTTCAGCGGTATTCATCAGTGTATTTGGCACACTCATCACCGATAACCTCAGTGACAACCTTGGTGTTCCGTTAGCTATCTCAACTGGTGTGTTCACGGTTGCGTTAATCGCAACATTTGGCGTTTGGTATTTTAAAGAAAAAACGCTTTCTATTCACTCAATTGATTCTGTAAAACGTGAGTTGTTTTACTGGATGGCAATTTTGTTCACTTTTGCATTAGGAACTGCTGCGGGAGATTGGGCAGCTGAAGGTTTAAATATGGGCTATACCAATGCCGCACTTCTGTTTGGAGGTCTCATCACTGCGACAGCGATTGCTTACTATGTTTTCGAGATCAATGCGGTTGCCTGCTTCTGGATTGTCTACATTCTCACACGTCCATTTGGCGCGTCTTGTGGTGACTTGTTATCTCAACCTGTTAGTAACGGTGGCTTAGGAATTGGAACGATAAGTACCAGTATTCTTTTTCTTATGACGATCATCGGGTTAGTAACTTATTTAACCTTCACTCAGAAAAAACAAACTTACAACCTTGAAAAGAAGTAAATGACTATGAATCATTCAGCACTACAAACCTTAGCTAAAGTTCCTGAAATTACATTAATTTTTTGGATTATTAAAATTGCAGCCACCACATTAGGCGAGACGGCAGGCGATGCGGTATCGATGTCCATGAACCTTGGTTATCTTGCTGGAACTTTTATTTTTGCCGCAGTGTTTCTCGTAGCTGTCGTTACGCAAATCAGAGCTAAAAATTTTCATCCATATTTGTACTGGACAACCATTATTGCAACCACCACAGTAGGTACAACTCTGGCCGATTTTACAACGCGATCTTTAGGGATTGGTTACTCAGGTGGATCATCGTTACTCATTTTGCTATTGATGATTTCCTTAATGGTGTGGTATCGAACACTTGGAACTATTTCGGTAAATTCGATCAGTTCTCCTAAATCAGAAGCGTTCTACTGGGTCACCATCATGTTTTCTCAGACATTAGGTACTGCATTAGGTGACTGGACGTCGGACACAGCTGGATTCGGTTATGCAGGGGCGGCGGTAATCTTCAGTGGATTACTCGCACTGGTTGTAGCGGCTTACTATTGGACCAATGTTTCCCGTACTATACTATTTTGGATTGCGTTTATTCTGACACGTCCGCTTGGCGCAGTCGTTGGTGATTTTCTGGATAAACCAATCAGCCATGGCGGTCTTGAATTAAGCCGCTATTCTGCATCAATTGCTCTTATGGTATTTGTGCTGGGTTGCATTCTTGTTTTCAAACAAAAGGCTGCAAAAGTAGCGCATTAAAACCAATTAAGAGAGGCGAAGTAAAATGCGAGTACTGTTAGTCGAAGATGATCTGATGATTGGTGAAGCGATTCAAGGCGCATTAAAAGATGCGTCTTATGCCACTGACTGGGTCAAGAATGGACAAACTGCGCTCCATACACTCTCCTACCAACATTACGATATCGTATTGCTCGATCTTGGATTACCCGGCAAGGATGGACTTGAAGTTCTGAAGTCCATTCGGGGCAACGATAATCCAGTGCCCGTGCTGATCATCACTGCGCGAGATGGCGTAGATGATCGTATCAGCGGACTGGACTGCGGTGCAGATGACTACATGATTAAACCTTTCGAGATTACTGAACTGCTGGCGCGGATGCGCGCCGTACTCCGTCGTAAAGGTGGGTCTGCAACGCTACTGTTGACTAATGGGACGATTTCACTTGATCCAGCGACACGTGACGCGCGAGTGAATGATGGTGCAGCAATTCAACTTTCCAATCGTGAATTTGCGCTTTTACAGTCATTGATGGTGCGCTCAGGAGCCATACTTTCTCGCAGTGAACTTGAAGAACGTATCTATGGTTGGGGAGAAGAAGTTGAAAGCAACGCAGTCGAATTTCTGATTCACAGCGTCCGAAAAAAATTGGGCAGCGACTCAATCAAAAACATTAGGGGGATTGGATGGATGGTCTCAAAAAACCAATAACCGAATCGCTCAGACTTCGACTATATGTCTGGCTTTCGGTTGCTATTTTAGCCGTTGCATTGACGGGTGGCGTATTCGCCTTTCTTTCTGCATTCAAAGAAGCTCATGAGTTACAAGATGATATGCTCCGACAAGTCGCGTCGTTCTTTGAACAGCAGAATTTAAATCTTCCTCAAGCTCACAGCGTCGAAAAAACAGTCGTAAGTGATCCTGAGTCCCGCGTATTTGTGCAATCTCTCATATCGACTGCATCAAGTAACTCCATCAAGCATGTTAATACGCCAGTACTGAGATCCAATCTATCCGATGGACTGCAAACTATTACATCCGGCGATCAGACCTATCGAGTCTTTGTTAAGACTCTAAGTGCAGGGCAGCGTCTGGCAGTATTTCAAGAAACGGATGTTCGCGATGAAATAGCAAGGGATAGTGCATTGCGAACCCTTCTACCATTTTTGCTACTCATTCCGATCTTGATGTTTATCGTAGCGGATATTGTCCGCAAAATTTTTAAACCCGTTGCTGCTTTAGCGGCTGAAATCGATCAGCGTAGCGAACAGGAAATGCATCCGATTTCACTAGAATCATTACCAACTGAAATCAGACCCTTTATTGAGGCGATCAATCGATTGTTGATTCGAGTGAAGCAATCAATCAATGTACAAAAGCGTTTTGTCGCCGATGCCGCCCATGAGCTGCGTTCTCCTTTAACCGCAATATCACTTCAAGCAGAACGGCTTGCACAAACTGAGATGTCTATAGAAGCGCAACAGCGACTCAACACGCTACGTCAGGGAATAGAGCGCGGAAGGACATTGTTAGATCAATTGTTAGCGCTTGCACGTGCGCAAGCCTCAACAAATTCAGCAACAATCACGGTATCAGTCAATCAAATTTTTCGACGCGTCGTTGAAGATTTACTGCCATTAGCTGAGTTGAAGAACATTGACCTAGGGGTTGTTAGCGACTTAGATGCCCAAGTACTCATCAATGAAATTGATTTAATTACGCTCGTCAAAAATCTAGTCGATAACGCCATTCGATATACCCCAGCAAATGGCAAAATTGATTTATCAGTTTCAAGCAGAGATGGAAAGACGGTGCTTGTAGTTGAAGATAACGGTCATGGTATTGCTGAGGAAGAACGAGAACGCGTGTTTGATCCTTTCTATCGAATCTTAGGCAATAATGAAAATGGCTCAGGTCTTGGACTATCTATTGTTGAGACTATAGCCATGCGAGCAGGAGTAGATGTTAGGTTAGGCTTTACCTGTAAGCAATCTAAGTCTGGTCTACGTGTGGAAGTTATTTTCTGTCTTTAATAGTGTAGTAGGTGGCTTAGATAGCCTAGATTCAAAAATGCTGGAAGATTGAAAAGTATGGATTCAATCTAATCAAGCTCACTGAACATTAACCTGCACGCATCTAAATAATTTGTTAAAGTGATGCCAGCTTTAGAGTAACGTATAGTGTTATACAAAACTTTTTCACAATAACGGTATAAGTTACGGTATAACTTAAATTTACATAAATTATTTATTAATATTTATCAACAAGTTAATAATCAAATTACAGTCCCGCTCTGGCACCATATTGTAAGTGACTGTATAAAAACAAATAATTGATACAAAGTAAGCAACCTAGAGCATGCTTACTTTGTTCCAAAAAAACCATGTAAGCACTATGTAAGCAAATTTCGTCAAACAAAGTGCCCCCCCCCCTTCTCTTGCGTATCAATTCTATAGCGAACATCAAAATCACGACTCTGATATAAACTTCACCTAATTTTCAAGTAACACTACTCTACATTCACTATTCGTAACTCAAAATTCTTAGCATTGAAGCGACTTGTCTCACTATCTCAAAGATGTACCTGATTTTCAGTTTCTACCCGTCAATGACGCTTTAATTGCGCTTAGTCATCAAACGCTTTGACCAACAAGGCGAGACACGAATTCCTATGCACAGCCTTGCAGGGGCGCTACATGCTAATTTTTGTATCCCTACACCAGTTCAAGTGCTATTACCATTTAAGGTTTCGGAATTGCGAACCATTTTGGCAGATGGATAAGTCTTCTGAATATGCCACCGTTCTCATGGCTTATTGAGAGCTGGTTATAGAAATCGATTAAAAGGAGCAGCCTAAGATCAGCTAAGTAACAAAACCCCACCCAATAAAGTATGCAAACCGATGACTTTTCTAAGCTGTTCTCTCTGTCTCTTAAATTATTTTTTCTGACCGCTTACCAATTCTCTCATGGAAGTTTACCAACTCATGAATACGACTCGTCGCAGGATTGAATACCCATTCCTGATCAAAGAGCGTTTTCATCCGATCAGACATAAAACTTGATCCGACGACTAAAGAATAGAACTTATTCCCATCTTCTCTTTGCAGTTCAATCTGTTTGAGTAAATTAGCTGGTAAATGACCCATGATAAAATCAGAAATGATCAACAAATCTGATTTTAGGTAATCATCTTTCTTCATCACATCAAGGGCATGTCTTAATGCAGGAGCGACGTCAGTGCCGCCATAGAAAGACATTTGAAGGAAGCGAATTAAAGACTCCATACCCATTGACTCACCTAGATCTAGAGTTTGAATGCCTGTTGAGAAGTTGATCAAATAGCAGGGGCGTTTATCTGCTCTCGCTTTGGATGCCATATAGAGGACAACAGCTTTTGCAATCGTCTCAGGCATTCCGTGCATTGAACCACTTGTATCAACACAGAGCACCATAGGGCCTTGTTTCTCTTGTTCTTGTACTTGAACATCTTCCTCAAAATCGTGGTGTTCAAATACAGGTGCAATTCCCTGCATTTCAAAGCACATTAGGCGGGACTCAACGAATTTTAGGTCAAATAGCAGGGACGTATCAGGATCGGATAATAATGCCAGCTCACTTGGCAGAGCATACTCGATATCTCTGCCCAATCGAATGCCAACAATCTCCTCGCGTGAGTTAATATCTGGTTGAGGCACGCTGATGGCTCTCGTTACTTGGACTCGTTCTATTTTTTCTGACAGTTCGATTTGGCGCATTTTTCCAAGCATGTCACATAGAGATTTAACTCCCTGATCCTCGGCCAAGTACTTCGCCCATCGCTTAAATTGCTTGATATCCTGTTCTGACAATGTGCCTTTGGAGAGATCCAATAGTATTCCTGGCTCAAGCCCTATCGACTCTAATTGATCATGCAATTCCTGTAGTAGCTGGAGAAAGTCTTCAAGTTGATTCAGGAGTTGTTCTCGAAGTACCTGTAGCTGATCTAATTCCCACTCTGTACGAATTTCATCTGTAGCTTTTTGCCACTCATTGAGTAGCAACTGTGCATTGATCGGCAAGTCCCGCTGAGCTTTTTTTGAAGCGTGTTGATGCTGATCTAATTGCTTCTGCCAAAAGACCTCATTTGCGGGTCTTTTGGCCTCTTTGCACAGTGCCAAAAAATCTTGAGTGGAATGCACAAGATTTTCAACAGAGTGTAGTCCTGATTCAACAATGTTCTTCCAGCATGCCAATGAAGATTCATTTTGGTCATAGGGAAAGTTTTGCTGCAAATTTTTTTGAGTCTGCCTTTGCCAATCACTGATTTTATTGGAAACATAGCCTGAAACTGCTTCTGAACCTTTGATCAGTTCTGGAAATTCAGAAATAATCCTAACGTGAATTTCGTCTGCACATTGGTCTAGCTGTTTTAACGACATAGCTCTTCCAACCGCTCACAATCCTTGATGCGAAGTTTAATGCTGCCGACTTGATCAACAATTCCACTGATTGCTAACTGGATTTTATCTGGAGTCGTAAAAGGTGATGCCAACTCTTTTTCGTATTGAGCACGTTTAATTTCTATTTGACCCAAAACTGAAGTCAATTTTTTTCCGATATCAGCCACAGAGCTCGATAAAGATTTAACCAAGCGCTCATTAACATCCTGTTTCTTATCGCCGCGATGAAATAAGACTTTAGGTGTGATTTTTTGATCGGAGTAATAGCGATTAAGGCTAAGAGTGCAACTACCTTGACTATCGAACTTGGCTGTAATATCAACGAATTCATTTCCCCTATGATCTACGGGATGAAAAGGTTCTGTACTCTTTAATTTTGACTTCAGAATGTAGAAGGTATATTGCCTATCTTCATAATGATAAGATTGAGACGATTTAAAAATGACTTTAAAAGGAAAGTACTCTTTATCTCCCAAAGTCTTTGTCTCATAGACATCTTGAGAAAGGAATAGTTCGGCGTTAATTTCTTTATCCAATTTTTCTTTTTCAAGATCCAAGTCGGCTAAGCGGAAGTTAGAGTTAAATCCTGTGTCTTTAATAGCTTGTGAAACAATACCTTCGACTACTTCACGGTTGTCATTGTGAGTCCACAAGCAGTGCTGTAATAAGATGGCATCACTATGATTCGTTTCCCTCCGCCCATTAAAGAAGGCAGAAGCTTTCATCAGAATAGCCGCGCGTTGCCAGCGACGATCAGAGACATACACTGTTAGCTTGTCGTAATTCTTAGATAGTTCTTCACGAACAAGATGAATGATTGTAATAGTCTCGGGAGACAGTTGCACATCATGTAGTCGCTCTCGCCACTCTTCCCATTCGTTAGGCTTAACCACCAAGTGATCAGAGATCGACACAGATGCCTCGGTCGGCCTGCTGTTTAGCAACAGATCAAAGTGCTCCGTTTGGCTAATCGGCCCAACCATCAATCGGACAATGAATCGATCATAAAGGGCTTCTAGCCCTTGATTTGCATCTGGAGTTTCATTCGATGCTGCGATCAGAGCCTTAAGGGGAGCCTTCTCTATTTTTTCACCGTTACGGAAGATCCGTTCATTAATCAAAGTAAGTAGTGTATTGAGAATTGCTGGACTAGACTTCCAGATCTCATCAAGGAAAGCAAATTCGGCCGCTGGTAAGTAATGATTGGTTTTACGAATGTATTGATCTTCTTTGAGTGCTTTGATTGAAACTGGACCAAATACCTCTTCAGGAGTGCTGAAACGATTCATGAGATATTCAAAGTAGGCCGGATTCTCGAAGGCACATGCAATACGGCGGGAGATTAGACTTTTTGCCGTTCCGGGAGGACCGTATAAGAAAGTATTCTGGCCGCAAAGTGCCCCAAGCAAAGCAACAGCAATGATTTCCTCCCTTTCGTACATGTCTTGGCTGACTTGTGCAACTAAATCAGTAATACGTTTTTGAAGTGGTTTGTTATCTATATCACTAGGCAAAACAGACGCCATTTACTTCTTCCTTGTTATGTAAATTGGAACTTAATTTTAGGGGCTGTAGTAGAATCTTAACTGAACAGAATCTTTTAAAGTCTTAAAGGGAAGTTGGTACGGAAAGCTGGAAGCATTAGTTAGTGTTACAAAATTAAAAAAATCATTCGCGCCGAAAAGGCGCAGTTGATTTACTTTACTCAGTACAAATTTTGAATTTCATTACGGAGATCAATAACTCTACTCAATTGTACTTTTAGAATATCTGAATCTTTTGATGTGGTTTCTGACTGATTTCGAATGTTGGTCAATTCTGCCTCTATATTCGAGATAGGTTTGTTAAATGCTTCATCAACTAGTTTATCTCGTTCTAACTCAAATACTACCTGATCTTTTTCAGCAAATTCTCTATATGTTTTTCTAATATCTTTCTTTTTATCACGTATTTTTTTTGCAAGTTCAGCTTGCTGATAATCGTCCAAGACTTGCATTCCTACACCGAAAATAGCTGTAGCTGGTCCTAGGAATTTAGCTCCCTTGCCAATTTTATCCGCAATTTTGATTGCTCCATAAGATTCAAATTTATAGCCAAAAAAACCACCTATTTCCTTTACGGCTAGATGGAGCTTACTACCCGAAACAGCCTTTAAACCACTTTTCGATGCATCATTTATGGCACTTTTTGCCAACCACGATAATCCTTTATCAGCCGATCCGACTAATGTCTTATTTAGAGTGTTATTTAATTTAAACTGCTCATCTTTTGAGAATTGTCTAGTATCTCCGCCAACCACTTCCGCATCAAAGTCTTTAACTCCATCAATGGCTTCTTTAATCTTAATAGCCAAGGGCGAATCAGATATCTCTTGTAATTCAGTTTCTAGATCTGACTGACAATCTGAGACAGCCTGTTGAATATCATCTAATGCTTTCTTTCTTAAAAATTTTCTCTGTTCTTGAGTTTGTTCTTGAGTTTTCTCAAATTCATCTTCATCAATGTCTGAATTAAGACTATCAGCCAATATATTACCCTGCTCAACAATTCCACTGTTCATTGAATCTAAAATAGCCGTGATTTTTTTATTCAAAGTACGCTTACTTTCGTTAAATACCCTCTTACTTTGGTTTAGCAAGCTAATAACCCCTTTGCGTAAAGGATCAGAAACATCTAAATCATCAATCTGTGACTCCAAATCTTTTTGCAGCAACGAGAGTGGTGTAGTTAATCGTGCATATAACCCTCGTTGAGCTACAAAGTCATCTATAGCCTTTGATAATCCAACGGAATTTGAAACTTCGAGTAATTCATTTTTTTCCTCTTCATCTTCTTCGTCAATAGCATCAAAGAAAGACTGTGCATCGGTAAAAACTATGAAAAAGTCTTCGGGTATTTTTGGTTCCAAGACTTGAGAAATGCCATCAATCTTGGTCACTCTATCGGCTGAATCACTTTCAGATTTATTTATTACAATCATAATTTCCTTCGCGCGACCTTTAGCAAAACAGAGATCACGAAAGGCTGCACCTACTACATCGTCAAACAACTCATTAGTAATGACATAAACCAACAAATCTGCTTTAGCAATGGCTTCAAGTGCTTTTTCATCATGTTGCTCACACTTACCAGCAAGTATACCGGGCGTGTCCCATATATTCATGGACTTATATTTATACTTAGTGACTATCTCAGTTGTTACACCCGCACCAATTTTTATGCCTTCAATCCCCGTTAACATTTTTATGAGCGAGGACTTACCTGCATTGTATTGGCCAGCAAATACAAGATTTAAAGGTGCGACGATTTCGACATGTTGTTTGCTCTCATTTACCTGACTAGAGCTTGTCTCACCTAACAGACTGCGAGACTGATTGCATAGGGCTTCTACTTTCTCGTTAAGTACGTTATATCCGATATCATTCATTTTATTTTCCTAAACAATCTTGTACTCTATTTCACTTGAGCAGATGCCTGCAACCATCTTTATTTTCCTGTGATTCGATCCAAGAACTTTGCCAATATTAGATTGTTTAACATAAATTATGGCTTTGTTAGAGTGGATGATTTCCACCCTCTCAAGTAAGCCTTTATAAATATGATTAAGTTGGCTCTCTAAACCATTGTTATATATTACAAGAACTTTTTCACCAATTGCCTCTCCAATATTTATTAATAATTTTGTATCTCGAAAGTACTCTAACGTGTGAAAGTAACAGGCATAACCTGGAACCCTAACAATTTTTGACATTTTCGGTAAGATAAAGTGCTGCTTAGTCAATATCTTAGCTACTTGGTTCAATAGCCTGTAATTAATATCACTTTCAAGAGACTGCAATTCTTCTATAGCTAGATTCAGCTGGAAATTGAAAGCCGAGAGTGAAGTACAAAGTTTAGACAAGCTTAGTTCCACTGGTAAAATTATTGCCCTATGTACTTGTAAATCAAACCACTCATTCAGACTTTGATTGATCTTGTCTTTATTTTTATTGATTTGCGAGGTCAATGTAGTTCTTTGTTTTGCTTTTTCAGCATTGATCTTTTTGGCTTTACTATCTGAAAAAAATGAGAATATGGCAAAAATCGCACCAATACCAGCAGCCGCCCAACCGATAGGATTCCAAGACATATATACGGCAACTGCGCCTACAACTCCCGCCAGTGCAGAGCCCCAACCATTAATGCGCTTATAATCAAATTCTGAAAATCGATCCCCACTGTGCTTTAGATCAAATAGTTGATTGATTTCCAGCCCTTCATTCATTTCATGATTGAACTCGGTTAACTCTTCAACTATTTGTTCTGTAAAAGAATTAACTTCTTTTTTAATATTTTCCTTAAACTTATAATTTTTAAGGTGCTCCTCCCAAGCATGTACGACTCTCTCATTTTCTATATTGTCATCAACAAAATCAGGTATTGAGTCCAACAATGGTTTCAATGCCTCATCTACAGTCTTAGAAAGTAAACGCGGTGTGTCGCGTAAAGTCTTTTTTTTCCAATGTATAATTCGCTGAAAACTGCTTTCATATTGCTCAAGTAATGAAGATATCTTTCCTTTTTGCTCTAAGAGTATTAGTTGTTGCTGTACAACATGAAATGAGCTGGAATCCAAGAAGGTCTGGACACGCCGTATCGGACCATTTGATTTAACTTCATCTTGCAGCACATTCAGAAGATCATCTATACAGCTTAATTCATGTAAATTTTTACTGTCTTCTTCACTCGCTATCGTCGCCAAGAATGCGGCTTGTGCATGTATAGGGATAATGCGGAGTGATTTAGGTGCCTTTCCTGTTTTTGCAACTAAATCTTTCAAACGCTCTCTATGAGCATAAATATCATCTGCTTTATAAATATATTTCTCTGGGCTCTTAAGAGCCCGTCTGCGATTACCCTCGTCTTTCAAATCCTTTTTCATATTCAAGACAAAGATAAGAGTTTTATTTAACTTCTGAACATATTCCAGCTCTGTAAAAGTTGACTCCTGAATACTATCGCTATTCAGCATAAACAGAACTACATCCGACCGCTCTAGAATTTCGTGAGCAATTTGAGTGTCATCTCCCCCACCGTAAGCACCAAAACCTGGAGTGTCAATTATCCGAAGATTGTTCCATTCATACTCCCGTACATCCCTAGTTGTTCGTTGTGCTCCTTTACCGATGGTATTGCCATTTCCTCCAGTTATAGCCTCGCGAATAGTGCTTTTCCCAACCATAGTGCGACCAAAAAGCATAATATTGAAGAAATCGAGACTATGTTTTTGCTTAGCTATATTACTGTTACGTTTTTCCAGTAAATTGAAATAATCCTTTTCAAGATTAATAAGCATATTACTTAAGCCATCTTCTACTAATTTATCCTTGGAGAGTACTTGAGTGCCCTGTGAAACAACAGTATTCAAATTGATCTTCAGCGCGTCTATGATTTTGTCACATTGCTCGAAATAAGTTTTGACTACATTAAATTCTCGCTTAGCTACCCGCTTACAATCATCTAAAGATTGAAGATAGTTTTTCGTATTATCAGTCATAGAATTGTTTACCCACAATTTACTTTTAGTCATTGATAAATATACTGTTAGCTGACTATGGCAGATTGATCGGCGAACATCAATTTATGCTTGATCGTAAATACTACAATATATAAAAAACTCTCTATTCCAAAACTGTATGGAGAGTTTTGGTGGCTATTCAATATTGACTGGCAAGGGCGGTGTTCTGTTACCCTTACTGATGGCAATACAGTCGTCTAAGGCACCCTAAAGGTAGTCCCGTATTGACAGTATCCAAGTCACCAAGTGATTGGAGGACTGTCATAAAATTTAGAAGAGATGTGAAACGCTGCTGGAGTATTGAGATTCAATAGACGACTACTTATTCCTGTTTTCATAATCGTCACATCAACTTGAGCCTAGCTTGGGTGCAGGGAATGGGTCATCAATTCTTGAACGCGGCTTAGGTTCAGGGGCTAAAGCAGTTGAAGGTAAAGAAGCCAGATCCGTGCTATTTCAAAATCTACTGCCTCCCCGCCGACTGGACGTAGTCACTAGCTACTTTTAGATTTAGTTGTTGATTTTATAGTTATTTAATTAACTAAAGACTGTTCATAATTGATATTATGAACAGTCTTTAGGAAAGCAATAAGTCATCATCTGCCTTTGACGATGTAGGGAGACTCATTTACGATTATAGCCCTGACATTAAGCCTTGAACTCCGACTTATTGAAAAATATTAACTCCCCTCTATCCTGCCATCGCCAGATAACGTATCGTTAACCACTTCGCACATTTAACTTAAACTCATAATTACTTTTCTTAAAACTACAATTGGTTGACGACAGGTAGTTAGCCAAGTCATTACCCGCGATTAGGATCTCAATAATGTTTCAAGCTCTACAGGACTTCTGGGTGCTACCCATCAGTATCATTTTTTTGATATCAGGCTTGTTTTTCTATTTTTTGAAAAGCTATGGGGTTACAGCTAAAAATCTCAAGAGAAATCTGACCCAAAGTATACAAGCAGTTGAAGAGCTCAAAGTTAAAAACCAAAAATCTCGATATAAGCAATCACTCGATCAACACTTCCAAAAAACCACATTTGCCCACGCATGGAATATGTTTAGCCATACTTTGCATGACAGTGTTCGTGTTGTGGAAGGCGAAGAGCAACTTCTTGCTTCTAAGGCAACAGTATCAGCTGATTATTTCTTTAATCAATCCATTATTGTAGATACACCCTTAAGAGTCGAGTTTTTTAAACACTTACCTAGCATCATGACGGGTATTGGGATCATTGGTACATTTACAGGATTATTGTTAGGCCTATGGCAATTTGATCCGGGTGGTGATCCAGCTAATGTGACAAATAGTCTTAAGCTATTGCTGCATAGTGTTACTGAGGCTTTTGTTGCTTCTGGATTTGCAATTTTAGTAGCTATGCTAGTCACTTGGATAGAAAAATCGCTGCTGAGAACTTGCTATGCCCAACTAGAGGATCTAACAAAAGCCATAGACAGTTTATTTGATGCAGATGATGTCGGTGAAGAATATCTGGCAAAACTAATTAAGTCTGCGGAAGAAAATGCAACTCAGACAAAACAGCTTAAAGACAGTCTGGTTGAAGATTTAAAAACCATGATGACCAATTTGGTCGCGGAGAATCAAAAAAATCAGCAAGAACTCGCGCAGAGACTTGCACAATCGTATCAAGAAAGCGGCAGCGATATGGCTGCTAAAATTGGTGAATCCATCACCAACAGCCTGCAAGCACCTCTTGAGAAAATTGCAGCCAGTGTCAGTCAGGTCAGCGATGATAATGGGACTGCTGTACAGGGGTTGCTGGAAAATGTGCTGATCAAATTTATGGACAAGCTTGAATCCACATTTGGTGGCCAAATGAAAGGCATGGGTGACATGCTTGCACAATCAGTCACAGCGATGCGTGAAATGCAAACAGGCATAAGCAGTTTGATTGGCGATATGAAACAATCAAGTGAAGCTGCATCCAAGGTCATTGAGCAGCAAATGCTCGGCATGCTTTCTGAAATTCAGCTTAAGCAGCAAGATATGAGCGACTCGATGACACGAATGCTGGCTAACGTTGAAAACAGCGTTTCTCAAATAGGCGATTCTGGTGCGGCTGCGGCTCAGAAAATGAATACCCAGATCGCTGAAATGATAATGGGCTTAAATGAAAAAATAAGCGGCATGATGTCGGGTATTACCGAGCAGAGATTGGCTCACGATCAAGTCGTCGCAGAAAGTCAAAATGTGCTTCATCAAAAAACGACTGGATTAGTAGATGGATTGTCGGAACAGATCAATAAGCTTTTAGAAGAAAGTAAGAATGCGATTGCGGCTAGTCAAGACAACTTGAACAAACTAACGCAAGTCTCTTTAAGCAGCATTAATGGCATGAACGACGGTGCCGATAAAATGAGAGTTGCGGCGGATCGCTTTACGACTGCTGGTAATTCACTCCATAGTGTTACCGAAGGCAATACTGCCCTACTCACTCAAGTCAACACTCTGTCCACAACCTTGGTAAATACCACTACTGGACTTTCGACACTGCTTGCTGACTATAAACAGTCGCGTGACATGATCGGCAAGTCAATTGAAGCATTGGAGGGACTAATTGAACAAGCCAAACGTGAAAGTGGCTTGAGTGGACAAATGCTGGATGATGTCCAAGCCATGACCAATAGTCTTGCAAAAGTGCGTGAAGACATGGTGGAGTATTTAGGGCAAGTTAATGAAGTGCTTGAGAAGGGTTTCAACAGTTTCAACAAAGTCGTCGTAGAAAGCCTTAATAAGAAGTTAGGAGAGTTTGATACTGGGCTAGCAAGATCCGTCAGTATGCTTTCAGGAGGTATCGAGGATTTAAATTCAGTTGCTGAAGATTTAGCTCAAAATGCTAGGCGCATCACCCGTGGTTAATAGGTCATTTAAATTATGTTAGGCAAACGCTATCGTTCATCTGCTAAAAACAAAGAAGAAGGTGAGAAGCCATTTTGGATTTCATTTGCCGATCTTATGACGGCCTTGATGACGTTATTTTTGGTCGTTATGGCAGTTTCATTGATGGTAGTCACCAAAAAAATTAATGAAGCAACCCATGCCGAAAATGAGCGTAAAGCTGATATTTTAAATATATGTAAAAGCATTAAACAGAATGCCCTAATCAAAAACAGATTAATTGATGTGGATTGTACGGATAATCGCATCAATTTTGGCGAGGCTGGAAGATTTGGTCATAATGATTACAAGCTGCCCTCCACAGGTACCCACGCGCTACAAGAGTTAGTACCGATTATTTTAAGCGAAGCCAATAGTGACATAGGGAAAAAATGGTTCAAACAAGTCGTCATTGAAGGCTTCACTGATACCGATGGCTCTTACCTTTACAACCTACATTTGAGTTTGCAAAGATCGGAATGGGTAATGTGTAGCTTACTGGATGCAAATGCTTCTAAAGTTGTATTGTTGACCCCCACCGAGCAACAACAAGTCAAACAGTTGTTTTTGGCTGGAGGAGTCTCCTTTAACGGTGCGAAGGACAGTAAGGAAGCTTCTCGCCGCGTCGAATTACGCTTGCAGTTTTACGGCTTGAAAGAGAAGGATAATGCACAGCTATTACCGAAGTTCGAGGCAGCACCCCTTGAAACCTGTCAGTTGAATTAACGATGAGTATCCATGCTCTTAAACTGCAAATTAATGCAGGCTTAGATCAATTCAAAAGCAATCGGGAGTTTGCGATTGAGCTCACATCCCCTGCGCAACTTGAAAAGCAATTAATACGCATAGAAAAAAAGTATAGCGACTCAGAAAGTACATTACCTCAATCCAATCGGATATTAGAAGCCATAGCACGTATGGAGACTAACGATAAGTCCAATCTTAGCAATAGGGACTGGAGGTATATTGCGTGGGGGCTGTGTGCGAAGTTCGAGGAAAGACCGCAGCGTTTGATCGCGACAGATGCTGGGCGCAATATACTCCTGCATTTTTATAAGCTCGGCAAAGAAATGAGCGTAAGTTTATACATCGCCCTTTTAGTCGGCTATTTTAGTCTGGAGTCTTCTGAGCGAGATCAATTTCCAAAAAACTGGTTACTGCTTCGTAAGGTGTTAAATGATACTTTTCCAATCCTAATGGCAGAGACAAAAAGACCTCGGGAATGGATGAAGGTTATCAAACAATATCCTGAATTATTGAATGATAAACCTACTAATCGTTTGTCCAAAGAATTTTTGGATAGTCTAGATGATGAACACATTCCTAGATTAGTTGAGCAATTAAAAATCCCTACAACTGGGTGGTTTTGGGAATCTTTGGTCAAAGATGCATTGCAATCTGTTTGCAGTCTTCCAGAGCCACAGTTTTTACTAAAACTAGATCGACTTTTATTATTAAGACTAAAATTCCCCACTTTTACCGAGGAAATTTTAAAATCACTACTCAACCGTTATGCGGACTCAAGCTTGAGATCAACTGTACATCAACAACTGAAAAAATTAGCACTTGATGTATGGGGTAATCCTCAATCGCCCAATATGGCTGGCTGGAACAATGTTTTGCCTGATACAAAGGCAATGGTGGTTAGTTGGTTTGTAAGAGCTGACTTAGAAGCATTCTTTTATCAATTTGGAGACGTCGCTGATAAGAATCGTTTTGAATATTGGTTGCGCTTTGTCAATCAGATCACTTATACCCATATTTTTTTAGGTACTGATGCCCGCAGATCTAGAAAACCAGAACATATGCACTTTAAACTGAATAACGTAGGTAGATTTAGCTTCCTTGATGGATCTCTTCCAGGAAATAGCTCTTTCATCTTGCAAATTGGAAATATCTTTATTGTAGAATTTTCTGAAATGGGCCCTATGTTTATACATCGCAGCAACCCCATAAAATATCAGCAGCCTAGTACACACAAAGACGTCTTAAGAGGTGCAGGTGATAGACATGTTCATTTGCCCCCAAATAAATGGCAGCCTATATTTGATACAGCCTTTGCAAAACTTGGAATATTCCCCGACGCCACCACATCAGGGCAACTTCGCACCACAAGCCAATCCAGCAAATCAAACACAAATTACAAACGATTATAAAAGGTAGGATGCAATGGATTTGCCATTTAGAAGAAAACCTAAGTCAGTCCAAGATCAAGAGGCTGTTTCTGAGTCAGTATTGAGCTTTACTGAAAACGGAATAGAGTTTCCACGAAATGAGCTGCCGAAACTGGAGGTAGATTTCTATTTGCAATCTTTAGAGCAAGATGGATTTGCGGATGTGATTGATGGACGGTATGTGCTGCCTTGGGAGGAGTTTTTTGCACTACAAAAAGAAGAAGAACATCAGAGCAGTTTGGCTAATTTGGGGCTGCCACCTTATATAGATTACACCCCGATCATAGGTAGCCACGGCGCTTTACGCGACTTGGATTTCCAGATCAATCTCAAGGGTTGGCGCGATTCGTCAGAAATCAAACAGAATGCAAGCATTCAACGAACTGGCGCAATCCTAACAATAGATGGCAAACAATATTTATTGTCACCTAGTGTGTGGGAGCTAGTCGCCAAGGTAAAAGAGTTTGCGCGGTTATCGGATGACAAAACGACTAAAGATAACGAGGGATATTTTGCCAAAATTCGTCGACTAGCGCTGCGTGCGAATGCACAGGTAGATGATTTTTTATATAAAACCATCATCTTAAAGCCCGAGAATCTTCAAATTAATATGCGTCGCAACTCTCTACTACAAGATACATTGATCGAAATTCAGCCGAGCTTTGATGAAGCGCCAGACGGTTGGCTGCAAACTTTTGATAAATTTGATCAAGTACAAGATCGTTATAGTATTACCCTTCCTGACGGTGGGATTGCATATGTTCACGTTACACCTGAAGTCAAAGACGTACTTCATGAAATAAAAAAAATGCCGAGACGTCGCGTTACTGGAAAACGCGCTGAGTCTTTTTTACATAACCCTTTTGCCCAATTGGGTGATAGTGCCACCAAGGTGATGACACCTGAATCGTTTGAACAAGCAAAAGTTGATGCTGAAATTTTTCAATACGATCTAGCAATACAGATCAGCTATGACGACAAAAATATATTCAGCCATGCTGAACTAAGCCTTATCGAACAATCAGAAAGAAATTCGCCACCAATTTCCTTGCGGTTAAACAATGTTGACCAAGCACTGAATTTTGTTGATTTATATAAAACCAGTAAAGAATCCTATACCAATACAATGTATTGGGCTGGGTATGAAATTATATTGTCTCCAGCTACGAGAGCTGCCATTTCCACACTTGAGTCAAATCTGGATGCCTATACCCTATCTGTCAATCAAGCTCAAACTGATCAGGTATTGCACATTGGAAACGATAGTGATCGTGTCGTCGACATAGTTGCTGATTCTTTTTTACATACCCAATCGGGTGATAGTGCCAAAAAGGTGATAACACCTGAATCGTTTGAACAAGCAAAAGTTAATGCTGGAATTTTTCAATACGATCTAGCAATACAGGTGAGTTATGACGAAAAAAAAATATTCAGCCATGCTGAACTAAGCCTTATCGAACAATCAGAAAGAAATTCGGCACCAATTTCCTTACGGTTAAACAATGTTGACCAAGCACTGAATTTTGTTGATTTATATCATAATAATAAAGATTCCCATACCAATACAATGTATTGGGCAGGTTATGAGATTGCGTTGTCCCCAGCCACGAGAGCTGCCATTCTCCCGCTAGAGGCAACTCTGGATGCATACACCAAGTCTGTCAATCAAGATCATATAGATCGTGTATTAAACATTGAAAATTATAGTGACCGTGTTGTCGGCATAGGTGCCGCACTAAAGATTCACTCCGAATTTATGCAACGAAATAGTGGCGAGACTAGCTGGGTTCCTGAGAGCATCTTGAATGCTATTCTTCCTGCACAGGATCAATTAACGCAGGAATTATTAACTGACATCAACCATCTGATTGAGCTGGCAGAGAATTCAGGCATCGCTGAAGTTAAGTTACCTCACTTAGATCAAACGATAAGTGTAGAGGAAGCAAAGTCTATTGCGTATTTGGTCGAAAAGAGACTCGAAAATGCTGATACACCCGTAACGAAACCAGACATTAAAAATGATAAGGAAAAACCTGAGCGCTCTGTACTCATTATTCATCAAAACATCGAAGTGAACGATTATTCAGCAAAGCGAGCGGCATTACTGGAGTTCGACAAAGAAAAACATTTACCTTGTCTTCCTTCATCATTAAATGCAGATGTGATCCTGAAGGAGCATCAAAAGGAGGGGGTTGCATGGCTACAACATTTACATAGCTTTGCTCCTACCCAAATCCGCGGATGTGTACTCGCTGACGACATGGGGCTGGGTAAGACGTTGCAGCTACTGACCTTCATTGGTACTTATTTAGAATCTCCTTCGCCTAGCCTTCCTGTACTCATCATTGCTCCAGTTTCACTATTGGAAAATTGGGAAGCTGAAGGACGCCGCTTCTTCAATCATAAATATCCCAAGATGCTTAAGTTGTATGGTGCAAACCTTAGAGACCGAAAGATTCCTAAACATCAGATCCCTAGTGAATTGGTCGAAATGGGAATTTCAAATTTACTGTGTGAGGGCTGGAGAGATGATCACAAAATCGTTTTAACCACTTACGAGACACTGCGAGATTTAGAGTTTTCCTTAGCTCGTGAGCACTGGAGTATCATGATCTGTGATGAAGCACAGAAAATCAAAGTGCCAAATGCATTAGTAACTCAAGCAGCTAAAGCCTTAAAAGCAGATTTCAAAATTGCATGTACAGGTACACCTGTTGAGAACTCCTTGACCGATTTATGGTGTCTTTTTGATTTAGTGCAAGAAGGGCTACTTGGCTCATTGAACCAATTTGGTAAAAAGTATCGACGTCCTATTGAATTGGATAATGAAGATGATACTGCGCTCGAAGAGCTGCGCCTTTTGATTAAACCTCAAATCTTAAGACGGACTAAGCTGGAAGTCGCTAAAGATTTACCACCGAAAACTGAGATCGACACATGTAAAAAGCTAAATATTTCAGCTTTGCAAAATCGTCTGTATGACCGCACTGTGCAGGATTGCCGCCAAGTGGCCGATGACAAAAAAGGACAAGCTATTCTTGGAGCATTGCAAAAGATGCGCATGATCTGCGCCCATCCACTCGTGTTTGAACCATTAGCCACACATCGAGAGTCGCCAAAGGTTGACTGGCTGATTTCTACCTTAAAGGATATTCAAGCCAGACAAGAAAAGGTCATTATATTTACCGAATTCAGGGATATTCAGTCGTTTTTGCAAAAGGTCATCATGCAAGTATTTGGAATACAGGTCACCACCGTGAATGGGGATACTTCAACCAGTAGTGAAAAAGGCAATGAGCGTTCTCGACAAGGCTTGATTGACGCATTTCAGCGAAAAACTGGCTTTAATATCATTATCTTATCCACTACCGCAGTCGGTTTTGGTGTCAATGTGCAGAAAGCAAATCATGTAATCCACTATACGCGGTGCTGGAATCCTGCCAAAGAAGATCAGGCAACGGATCGTGCCTATCGAATTGGTCAAGAGAAAGAAGTGTTTGTGTATTACCCAACTATATACTCTACTGAGTTTGAAACGTTTGAAGTCAAGTTAGATCGACTGTTAGGCACGAAAAGACAGCTAGCAGGAGATATGTTGAATGGATCAGGTGCGATTTCCTCAGATGAGCTGCGCTCAGCAGTGTTTGGGTGATTCCAAAGAATTGTATAGCTTGTGATAAAGCCAACTATACAGCTGCCTATGCATTTGATTGATTAAAATGAGATCTTCATCCAACGCCCTCCACAGCGAATTCTAAATTTACGTATCGAGTACAACTTGAGAGTTACCCACAAAACTTGGGGGTAACTTTGTAGATAAGACTCAAACTTAGACATAAGCCATTGTAGTAATTAATTTTTTAGATATCGATATATTAAGCACCGTATTAGAGGCGTAAGCAATGGCGTTAGTTTTTGGTGATTTACATGGTTGTTCACGTGCACTTGAAACACTATGGTTGAACATTTGTCCAGACTCGCAGCAAGAGGTCATTTTTCTTGGTGACTACGTAGATCGAGGCAACAATTCGTCAGCAGTCATCGAATTTCTGATCCACATCAAAGAGACATTCAAAAACTCTAAGTTCCTGATGGGTAATCATGAACAAATGGTACTCGACTGCCGATATGGAGGAGACTATTGGTTCAATTGGCTGAGATATGGTGGGGACGCTACTTTAGAATCCTATGGAATAGACCCTGCTGTGCAAGAGCTATCCAAGATCCCCAGCGCACATTGGAATTTTCTATCCAGACTATTACCATATTTTGAAAATGATCAATATATCTTTTCCCATGCATGCATCAACATGAGGAAACCGCTGGCAAAACAAAATAACGATGAACTTAGATGGTGGGGTAATTTTTCTGATGATCCTCATGTTTCAGGCAAACCCGTATTTTTTGGACATATGTCGCAGCGGACTGGCAAGCCAAAACGTCTTGGACAGAATGTCTGTATAGATACGTCTGTGAGTGGCTGGATGAGTTGTTTTGATACAGAGACCAACTTAGTTCATCAGGCCAATCAAGCAGGTGCCTATCAATGTTTTATTTTAGAAAACTGACAAGTTATTGTGAAAATTCTCCAAGTGCCACAACTTGTGACACTTGCCAGAAAGTAGAAACTCACCCATTCTATTTCCAAATTAGAGATCTCATTAAAAACTTATGATCGATTGATCACTATCAAATTCTTCCTAGCTCTGGTGCTTGCTACATGCAGCAAGCAGCGCTCGCTGGTGACAAGGTCAGCAATCACACCTGAATCCTCTTGCGTTGAGTATTCATGCGCATATTTCTCAACACCTTGATATCCAGCAATGCAGACCACGTTAAACTCTAATCCTTTAATACGATGCATGGTTGCAAGTCTCACCCCCTCTTTAGCTTGATCATCTGGTGTATCTCTATCGAGCTTGAGCAAAGGGATATTCTTAGCGGACAATTGTTTTTGATATTGTTCCAGCTCGCTATTAGTCCGAGTTGTGATACAAAATTGAGATAACGGCATTTCCATTTGCTTCAAGAGAGCAATCGTTTCTTCAATCTGTTTGAGATCATCAGCGAGTTGCGGTGACTGAATCACTTTAGGCATATCTCCATGCGTTAGGGATTTATAACCTTTCAGATTTCCTGCATCACCATCTAAGTCCTCAATTAAACAGTTTTCGAGCTGCGCACAGGCCCATTTCCGTACTTCATCAGTAGTTCGATAATTGATTTTGAGGGTACGCGCGCGGCCAACGACATCAATACCAACTCGACCCAATACGACCTTATGACGGTAGATGCGCTGATGTGCATCACCAACGATAAACAAGTCATTTTGCTGAGACGGTACGGCAGCACGAATAAGTTGATACGCAGCCGCACTAATATCCTGACATTCATCGATGATCATGCAACGGATACCCAGCGCATCGACACTATTATTTAACAAATCACGGGCATCCAAAAAGGCCTCTTCAGGCTCCTTGAGATTTTTTGCATAAAGCTGGGCACGGTATTCTGCAAAGACAGGCCAGATAGCACGACGTTGAGTACGACCAAGCTGTACGCCACGACCCAGTCGACTAGCGCGCATATACTCTTCAGCTGTACTACAGCCTTGAGGCATAACCACACGTTCATACTCAGCACGATAAAAATTGCTGGCCAGATCCATACCCTCAGGAGCAACAGTCATGGCTGCATTCCACAACTGACGTCGCTGTTGTTCATCATAGAGCAATTCAAATTTATAGCCAAAACGGCGCAGAATGCTGATCGCCCATTGGTCAATATTCACGACTTGTATTTTATCAAGTTCTTGTGGCGTACAAAGTAAAGCCAAGTGATGACGAATATCTTCAGCAAGTGTACGAGTAAAAGTTGTAAACAAGATGGGTTTACCCGCAAGATCGCTGTATTGTCGTGCCAAATACGCGGCTCTGTGCATGGCGACTACGGTCTTGCCTGTACCTGCCCCACCACTTACCCTTACAGGACCACTCCAGTCGCGTTGAATAAGTTTTTTCTGGCTAGGATGGAGAAATACCCTCCAACGCTCAAGTGGCGCAGACATAAGCGCTTCTAGATCACTGTCATCAGATAGCACTACAAAATGTCTTTGTGTTTGCGCATTATCCAACGCAGTAGAATAGTCAGTCACATCGACGGAAGTAGACTCATCAAGACTAGCCACGATGGCTTCGTATTCATCACCTGCCATATACATAAACAGGGCTTCATATGCAGCATCTGGTAAAAGATGCTGAATTTGATCTAAACCTGATTCATCTTGTACCTGACGCACCACAACCAACAATTCCTCAGGCACACCTAGCTTACGAATCTCTCGGTCTTTGAGTGCATCGAATGCGCCTTTGTCTGGGGTTGCGGCTTGTACAATTGGTTCGGCGACTTGTTCTGAGGTTCTCTCTTCTACGCTGTACACTTGTAGACTTCCAACGTCAGGATGCACTGATACACGGTGCCTTCTTGCCCATTGGTAAGCATCATCATGATGGTCGACCCAAAGCAGGCAATACACCTGCCCTTGATCAGGTTTTAGAACAATGCCACGTATCTCTTGGTTGATACGTACAGAATGAATGTTCGCATCCGCCGCCATATGGATTTTTTCGTAATTCATGCCTGACGCCATCGGATTTTGACGAAACTTGGTCAAAAAATTCAGTACGGCACTTTGGTGCTCTCGGGTTAAACGCGAGAACGCACGCATAAAGTCATCGGAGATGGCAACTTTTGGATTGAGACTCATGAGTTCCCCGCATTAATTGTAGAAATAATTTGTTCAACTGAAAGCATTGGAGTAACCACCAAGCATGACCAGCCATTTTTAATCCATAAAGTTTCGAGCTCTGGAACTGATTCCAGCAATAGTGCAACACTCTGCTTGGGCCAAGCCAATTCTGCCTCAGCCACGACAAGTTGGTTGCTATCCAATAATTCGAAACCGACAATAGGAACAGGTGCGCCTTCTTTCGCTAAATCCATTAGCATATCTTGAACCTCTGATGCAGCTACCTCGAACACACCCAACCACTCAGGATGCATACCACTAGCCACATGGAAGACACCTGCATTTTTCATACTATCCAAAGCAGGCATCTCAGATGTTCCAATCCAGCAATTAGGCAATGGAAGCATCACATTGATGATTTGCCATAGCTGCTGCCAACTCGCTTGTCGCTCTTGTTCGGGAATGTTTTCGAGATCATTCCAAAAACCGATCATTTGAGGTGCAATTGAAGAAGTCCAAGCCCCTTTCATCAACTCCCGCACGTGGTCACTATTAGTCTGCATTCGCCACCATAATAATGGGCTACTGATACGATCAGATTGAATCTGTGTAATACCTGTAGGTAACAAATCACAATGCTGCAATTGCTGCCAGAATAGATGCTGATTGATGTCATGCGATAGGGTAACAGTATGGCTAGGCGTTTTCGGTCTGCTTAAGCCTATGGCTATTGCGCTGGCCAAGCGTTGTAATTGCTTATGGTTGGACTGTGCTAGACGCTTATGCAACTGCAAAAAGCTAGGTAGCTCGTACCATGATTCAAGTTCAGAGACATTAAGTTTGCTAGTCATTTCGGTAACGACTTTTCTTTGTACGGCATCCGACAAGATCAGCGATGACCAAATAGACGGCTCGATATCTTTAGTTGGATTATTTAACTGCTCAAGGTCATGCCAAGTCAGCGTCCATACTGAAAAACGACCGCTCTTCGCAATAGCCATTCTTTTTGCGAGGTCATCGGCGATACTGTGTTGATGGTATTTCCAGCCATCGAGGAACAGAGCAATTGGTAAGTCATCGGCTTTGTCATCTGGCCAAAAAACAAAATCAGGCTTACTGGCGATAGAGACGCCATGACTATCAGATAAATAGGCCTGTGGTTCTAAGCGCCAACGGCGTTGACCTGCTTGTTGCACCATATAGCAGGGTTTACCCTTGATCAATACTTCCGTAACGTCAAACTTAACACCATTATGCTCACGTCGTAGAACCTCTACGAAACGCTTTTCGAGCTCGCTATCAAATAATTTATTAGTCGGCTGGATTGCACTAAGTCCAGCCACCCCTTTAAGATTTGCCTTTTCTGCAACGATATTTGTCAATATGCGCTGAGCGAGTCGCCGAGATACATGTTTACGATCAAAACTATTCTGATAGACAAATACGCAATGATAACAACCATCTTTATTTTCATCTTGATTGCACGCGCATGCGTTTAGTGCACTCAGGCCAGCTTCGAATACCTCAAATAATGGCTTTTCATCACGCATTAAGCCTTTGAGATAACCTGTGCCGCCTGGGACACTGTCATAGATCACCAGATAACATTGTGGGTCTTCTTGCCCTACTGACATCCTCATATCAAGGGCGATTCGTAAATGATCGACAGCCCCTTTAAAGTGGCGGTTTAGACCTAATTGTAGTGCCGCTACAAATGATAAGACACTTGCTTGATCATTTGCATCGGCCAAATAAATGCGCAAACCTTCACTCTCAAATTCACGGTATAAAAACACACATTGCTGAACAGGAGCGCTATCAGCCTTTCTCATTGAACAATAAGGTGCATGGTTGCGATATTGGTCTTCTTGTTTCCGCTTACGTTGCAAAGTGCCGCATTCAGGACAAATTTCAAACCCTGCGCGAGGCTGTTCCTTTCCTGCAATCACCATCGGTGATCCAAGTGCTCGTTCACCAAAGTTGATCTCACGAAACGACACTCGTGACAAAAATTCAAAGCCGAAAGGGAATTCTGGACGATCGACTACATAACCCTCAGTAATATCATCAGGCGAACTGTCGACCAAAGCTTCCCGTAAATAAAACCCACGCTTGCGCTCGTCGGAATCATCCGAAATACGACTTTCACGATCAATGGTGCGTGCAAACACAGTGGTCAGTTTCAACATGTCACGGACGCGCCCGTTGTCGCGCCAGAATGTATCTCCGCAACGAGGACAGCTTTCATCGTAGTCACCTAAAATCATAGGCAAGGTGTAGGAACATTGTCGACAGAAACGCCATGGCTCTGGTTTAACCTTAGAGACATCCACTTGATTGATTTCGACCCTACGCCCTTCGGCATAGAAGGTATTATTGGGTGCTAGTTCCGTGATTGCCGTTGAGCTAGGTCGTTCGTATTCAAACGTTAATGGCTCCAGATTTTTTTGTGGTCCTGATGTATTTTGCTCACGTAAAATAATTGAACGCAACAATACACCTTGCTCTGGAAAGGCATAGTTAGGCAGCAAACCTTCGTCAGTGAGAACCTGTAATGTGGGCTTACCTTCAATGGAGGCAATCAGTCGACTTAGGGCTGATTTTTCTTGCTGTAGATTGGATAAGTCGAGCTGGTCAGTTTCACCCAGAACAGCATTCGCCTCGATCTTCTTACTTTGACGGTCTATTTTTTCACGTTGCCGCTTGAACTCATCAATGTCTTTAACCATTCCGTTAAAGTGGTCGATAATTTTCCAAGCAAGTGACCCAGCTTCGTTTGAGGATCCATCGATAAACTTCTGCAACCAAGCCTCAGTTGTTGCAAAAAGCGTTGTCTCACCGCTTTGCAGAAATAGGGCGATGAAGCGGTCTAGCAAAGTGCCGCGATTCTGCTCGACATATTGCAGCCATGGGAAGGGGAACTTGAGTTGAGATGATGTCCGCACGGCACTTAATACATTGCGAATATCTTTAGGAATTTGTGAACCTGCCTTTCCGTACTCACGCACCCAGCAATCCAAAGTAAACGCCGTAAGCTGACGCTCAAGTACGGCTGAGGCATTGAGATAGACGCCTGGTGCGCGCACTGATCCAGCCAGCATCTCGCGTGGTTCTTCCCAAAAATACATATCATGCGGCCGACTGAGTGCAACAGTTGCCAGTAATGCATTCCCAGTACTCCGCCCCGCACGGCCAGCTCGTTGTAAATAGTTCGCTTGCTTAGGTGGTACAGAGCACATCAAGGTCGCGGATAGATCGCCAATGTCGATCCCCATCTCCAACGTTGGTGTTGCGGAAAGCAAGTTAATTTTGCCCGCTTGATTTCCATTTGACTTGAAACTTTGCTCTACGCGCTCACGTGTTTCACGCGGAAGAAGACCCGTGTGTTCATGAGCAACAACCCGCTGGATTTCGGCTGTTAAATATAAATGGCGGAAAAAATGATAAGGATTTTCAGGGTTATCCGCTTTTAGCTGCACCCCAAAAGCATCAGGTATTAGTCCCCAAACTTCGGTAGGCTCTTTTGCTGCACTCGGATCAGATTCTTCGAATTGCGCAAGACCCGCATTTTGTAAAGAATTTAAACTCCAGTCATAGATTGAGCATATCTGCACTTGGGACAACAAAGCCAGATCATGCAACTGAGGCCACGCTTCAACTAACAGCTTAGTGAAAATTTGACTTTGATCTTTCTGTACACTGACACACTTCTTAAACTCAAACACGCTTAGAAAACGTGGAGACCGTGCAGCTGTCAGTAATTTGTACTCAGTAGGAGAGCGTTGATACACGTGCGGATTACAGCCATGTGCAGCATAACGCTTGAGTCCATCATGCCACCATGCACCGATACGCTTCATCTGCCCGATCAGGGATTGGAGAAACTGTTCGCAATCCTGAAGACTCAGCTCTTTTAGAAAACTAAAATTTTCCGCCAGACGAGGCTGTAACCATTGAGATGCTTGAAGTAACTTCGATGTATCTGGAATGAGTTCCGCAGTTCCTGTGGCAATCAAGGTACGGCCGATATGTGCCTCTTGACCAAACTCAGACTGAATGAGCCACGGCAAAATATCATTAAATTTTCTTGGAATTGTACTTTCAGGTGGTAAATGCCCCGTCTCATTCAGCGTTTCTAAATCACGTAGCCAACTGAACTGTGGCGGCAAAAAGTTGGCAATATAATGGTCCATGCCCAGACGATCTTGCCAATGTTGTGCGAACGCCTGAGGCAATGCAGATAGCGTCAATGGCGCTCCACTCTCCTGCGCGGCAGCAATGACCTGCGCCAAAGCTGGACGCAGGTTGAGCTTCCAAGTTCGTGCGGCAAAGAAGCCTGCTCGATGTGCGGCATCCTGCACCGAGTCAGAGAATGCGATGAGTTTGCGATCTTCATTAAACCGGCTGCTATAGATCTGACCGATCATCACGCTGGCCAGGCTTGCCGCTTGCGAGCCCAATACAGAGATTGATTTAGGGCTTTGACAGTAAGGGCAATCATGGCTGGATTTGGTGAGGGTTGCGCCATTGCGAGTACCGTCTTTTAGATTAGCGGTTACAACAATCGGCATCAGCTGATCATGACCACAATAATCACATTCAGTCTGCACTGACTGATTTAAGGCTGCACATTTAGGGCATATTTTTTTAGGAGTAAAAACTTTATCTTGTTTCTGTTCTTGCTGCGGAAATAAAAACCGTGTGCTGGTATCTTCAGCGAAAAACGCGGTATAGAAGGCCTGCAGATCCGAGACCAACTGGTTTCCACCCGTTTTAGTCTGGGTCGCGCCCCAACCAGTGGCATGACAGTCACGACAATAAATAATGGGAAGATAAATATCATCTTTATCGTTGCTTCCCAAACTATCAAAGTGTTGTAGCGTCGGCGTTGGATCTAGCTTGGCAACCATACGTCGTAATTCGCGCAGCCAAATCTCAACTTTCACTTGCAGGAAAAAATCTTGATGTGCATCTTTGCGGGCATGTGCCACCAAAGACAACAAACTCGATAGCCAATGTTTGGCAAATTGCTCATCATCACGTTTTGAAGTACGACGAGTCAGCAACTTTACCAGCTCTTCCACGGGCACTGAGCGTCCGCTCAAACGATCAAGATCGCGTAATAAATTTTGAAATGCAAAATGACCTTTAAGTGAGTGTCCAAGCTCACAACGCCACTTCTGATCTTTGATGTGTTCTGGGCTTACCTGCTTTCCGAACCACAACTGATACTGTGCAGCAAGATATTGGTCGGCTGAGTTGTATTGAACTGGATCAAGCTTAATTTTATCTACAGCTTGTGGCTGTTGGGTATGCTCAACCACGCTATCTTCTAGGTACTCCCCTACGCTTACACGGTCTTCGCGGATAATCTGATCTTGACCAATCGCTTCCGCAAAAATATCGCTGGCGAAGCGTGTCAGGCTGTCGATTGCATCCTGATCATCACCTAGCGTCGCTGATGTCCCTACGCAAAGTAAGTGCTGAGGCGGCGTATCAAGTCGACCTTTTAGACGTCTGATTAAACACGCCAAATCTGTTCCCTGAGCACCATCAAACGTATGTAGTTCATCCACAACTAGATAGCGCAGCGTGTTGGGATCTTGATGTTGCCAAAGATCGGCATCATCAGCACGCATCAGCAAGAAATCGAGCATCTTGTAGTTGGTCAGCAGAATATCAGGCGGATTTTTACGTAATTCCTCGCGATCGGAGATCAAGCTGTATTGTTTGTCGCTAATCTGAGTTACGGTTTTATAGGTTTGGTCGGGTTTTTCACCTACATATAAGCCAGCGCGGATGTTATTGAGTTCTGGATGAATCAAGATGTCTTTTGCAAAACGGCTTGCCTGATCAGTCGCCAACGCATTCATTGGGTAAAGGATAATGGCTTTGATGCCGCGCTCACCGTTGGCACGTGCCTGACGGCAATGTTCCAATATCGGATACAGAAAACATTCCGTTTTACCTGAGCCTGTTCCTGTGGCAACCACGACTGAACGTGCGTTGTCGCCACTTAGTTGTGTGAAGGCTTTAGCTTGATGCGCATGTGGAATAAAGCTGCTGGACAGCCACGGATAAACACGCTTTCCAACCAAAGGACTAGACCTAAATGGCAGCGGAATACTCAGATATGGACCATGAAATAGTTTATCTGGGGTATTTAAAAAGGTTTCGATGAGTTGATCAAAACCAGGTGTAGAAGATGGAAAGGCCGCTCGGAGGAAGTCCGATACGCCTTGCACCACTTGGTCGGCAACAATCAGGGGCTGCATTTATTATGATCTCAAAAATGGCAATTATTTGTTATGTTGATTTTGGCTACCGTATTCTGGCGCGGAGTCATGTTCATGGAATAAATCATCGCTGGACTGGTTTAATCCTCGGAACTTTTGATTCAACAGTTTTCTAAACTCAGGGTCTCGAATCGTTTCATACGTTAAGTCTTTAAACACTACGTTGACTTGAGGCTTGAAAAATTTATCAACATCGAACGCTTGTTGTAAATCACGTTCAATTTCTGCAATGAATTGTTCATCGGTTATATTCGGGCTATAACTAAACTTTAGATATCGTGCAGGAGGATGTTTACGTACACCTTCAAGTAATATGATTGATAATTCCTCAATAGACTTATCTATTTCCTTTTCTAAACGTTCGCGCACACCCTTCTCGAATGCTTTTAAACGACTCTCGAACCAAGCGATTCTAGCATCGAAGGCTTTTCTTCTTGCGCGAGTAATCAACTGTCCATGTTTCGGAATTACGGTAAGGAAATCTTCGTAGATTTTTTTACGATCCTTCTCAATATGTATTTCACTATAATCAATTTTTTTTGGTTCGCCCTTGATTAGTTTGGGTTCATTGGTTTGAGGGTCACAATCATTAATTTCAACGACTAAAGTATCTTTACCTTCTAGCAAACTAAAACTATTCTGCATGCGTTTCTCAAGCATTTCATTATTACCTACGAGCAAGTCATTGGGTATTTTGGCTCGGCGCGAAGAGAGTTTATATCCGATGACTTCGAATTCGACGTATTGCAATTTGCTGCTGTAAACCCGCTCGATGCGTGAAATATCATAGGCTTTTGGCGGTTGTTCTTTGAGGGAGCTCAATGTGCTATTAAGCATATTTGGGGTAATTGCTCGATTGCCAATTTCAGCTTGAGTGAGCAGAGTATCTTCTGCACAAGCACTGAGGATTTCTTTGAGTGGATTACTCCCCAAGATAATGGCATTAGATTGTGATTGACCATTCGACGTAGTCCCCGCTTCGATCAAAAGGGGGGTCGGTGCATAGGCTATAACTTCTTCATCGCTAATTAGGACTCCCACTCGTAAACCCTCTTGGTATCGAAGGGGTAAACAGTGTGTCTCTACGATCTGTTGTAGATGTTTCAAGCCTTCAACTGTGCCATAGCCCAGACGACAAACTTCGGGATCGGTGTCGATAACCAAGGTAATGCTCGGTTCATTGCTCCGCTGAAGCAATTCTTCGATGGCCACGGTAATGCGTAAGGTCACGCTGGGAGCAATATACACAAGTCGGTTTTGACAGCGTGAGATGGCTGCGGCCAAAGTTTCTTCGTTGATTGAACTAAAGGTGGTCATGCCTGAGTGTCATCCGTGAGAGCGTTATGGGCTGGTGTATCCACTACCTTTGTATTTTCAAAGAACGCCCACGCAACCCGATAGTCCGCTTCGCGATTGGCGAGACTAAACGGAGCAACGTATTCAATCACACGCTCTACAGGACCATTCGGTAGCGTATCGTCTAGCAGTGTACGTTGGATACGCGTACCGTCAGGTACTTTGGCAACTCCATCTTTGGGCTGAATGTCCTCCCAACCGATGCGTTTACTTTTGAATGTTTCATCTGGGCTGATGATTTTACATTCAGCATCTCGTTTGCCTGCTTTACGCGGGAAGCCGACACCGACCAATCCTTTGCTGGCAGTAAAGACGATACGACCATTGGCATCGTACCAGGTGTCTTGTTCGTACTGACGCATTACAGGGAACTGGACACGGTAGATTGTGAGCAGCTCATCAACTGTGAGACCAAGTGCTTGTGCAGCAAGAACGTCAATTTCCACGAGTGCTTGTCTACGGGCATAGTCGCTACGTAGAGCGTTATTGCGTTGCCAGTCTGGTGTGAGGCTATTAAAGAAATCAAATGGAAGACGTGTGTCGCTGCTGCTCCAATTATCAAGTATAAAATCTTCATTCCAGCACTCTTGCCAAAGTTCAGCGTAGTGAGTAGTAAGACAATTGAGAGCTAGAGTACGAATAATAGCTGCTGACCTAAATTCTATGAGAGGAAACTGCTCCCAAATCCCATGTAAGTTTGTACGCCCTGTGGTTTTAATAAAGAAGTCTGCAATTATCGAGTGTGAATAAATCGCTTGTATTAAAAGTTGCTTCTTATTTTTCCATATAACACTTCGCACTCCATGGGTATGAGAAATGCCTTTCGGATAAATGGCACAAAACAATGTTCTCTCATTTGCAGGAGGTAACATATTTCTATATGCAATTCGATAGAAGTCCGTAACAGGCTTGTAGATTTCATCAATTCTAAGGCCATTAAGCGCTAAGAGGGGTTTATTAACTCCTTTTACTCTGTCTTTAGCTACAGTACTAAATGAAATAAATCGATAATATTTTGAGCGCACAGTAGGGCTTAACCAACCAACTGTAGGCAAACTTGATTTAAACTGACTAGGCGAGCGATCAGGAACGTAATTAGCCCTTGGTAGATAATTATCCGGGACTCTAGATAAATCTAACACATCATAATGACTATTCAGTGTGCAGATGGATCGTGGGGTTTTGTTAAGTGGATTACCTACAAAGAAATGCGGGCCAGAAAGAACAAAATTGTCCTGCGAATCGATAAAGGTAGTTTTTCGCTTAATAATCCCATCTCGTTGAGCATAAGTTTCATCAAAACAAACAGTTGAGTAGTAATCTTGACTCAAACTACTTAAAGTTTTCTTTACAATTGAAAGTTTTTCTAGTACTGAGACTAGTTCCTTAGAATGCACTGTAGGCAAGCGAGCCTGATTCGCTGGTGTACCAACTTCATCGTAGAGTTTTGCGAAAATAGACAGTTGATAAATATCAACCAGAATCACACGGCTAGCATGGGAGGCAATATTCCAACCACCACCTGTCTTTTTTATACTAGGTACAATGCCATCACCATTATGCTCAAGACTAGGGCTTATGGTATTTGGACTAAATAAATTTGCAATATGTATAAAAGCTGGATCCGTTTTAAATTTGCCGTATAGATTAATACTGAATTTAGTATTGTGATGAACTTCAGCAAATAATGATATTTGATTTTCAAACTGATAATGTGCCCTTAAACGACTATAAACATCTGCTCGTAGTAATCCGCCTTTAGGATCATCATAAGGACCCTCAGGATGCAATAGCGCTTGCACACCCTTGGAATTACCTACACGCCATACCAACGGTAGAAAGCATTTATATAAATTAGTTTGTACTCCTTTAAGCAGTGGATAGTTCTGAGTCGCATTTAAAAATGCAGCCACACCCTCTGTCGACACGCATTCAGTAATATAATCCTCTCGTGCACCTGTATACCCCGAAAATACTGCTTCACGGCCATCTGCCGATTGCTTTGCACTCAGCTTACGCAACGCAAATCGTGGATCAAAGTCAGATAGAAGTGCCTGTTCATTCCACTCCACTTTAATCCACGGTGGATTTCCCAAAATCAAATCAAAACCACCTCGATCACGAAAAATATCTGCGAACTCCAGCTCCCAATGGAAGAAATGTTGCGATTTAGCGACAAGACGTACTATCGCTAACTCAGGCAACGTCTCGTGCAATAAGTCTAAGTTCACCAAACCAAAACGATCTCGCTCAGGTTGCAAATCCAACGTCTGCTGCTCTGGTGCTAATGTATCTGGGAACAAATCACTTGGCGCAGCGACATCTCGCAACGTAGCGTTACCCAACAGCACCATCTCTAAAGCAAACCACCAACGATCACGCGTCGGCAACTCTGTCGCCTGCTCTACTGGCCAAAACCACAACGCACACCAATAATCCATGACGAGCTTCAAACGACGATACGGCGAAGCGTTCTGCATCTGTTCACTCAGCATCTCGCGAGCAAATAGCTTGTCTTTATCTGCTGTCGTCGTAGGTGCAAAATTCGGTGCTGGATCAGGCCATACATGCAGTTCGTCATTAGTCTTATGCCGTACGCGTGCCAACTCGCTGGCATGTTGCTGCCAGAGCTGCTCAACAGCTGCACTCAAGACTTGAGCGCGCTTGATTTCTTCAGGTGTCAGCGGCGCACAAAAAGTCTTCCGCCATGCTTTGAGCGTCTCAAATGCTGCTGGGTTTAAACTCTTAACGACTTTATCACTACAGCTGGCCATGCCCGTATCTGGCAACAAGAAGTGCCAAATATCAGTTGTATTCGGTAACTCACTCAACGTCACACGCTGAGGAACTGCTACGCGCCAGTCTTTATTTGCTGAGCCATTTTCACCCTTAGCTGGACTGAGTAATGCAGTACTAAATACCTCACGTCGTGCGCCAACCAATGAATTGCCGTTATACAACTGCAACCCAAACCAAGGCACATGGCTACCTTTAAAAATGGCGTTGAGCCAAAGCGATACTTCGGCAAGCTCAACCGCAATTGGGTTTAAATCCACCCCGAATACGTTGCTATCGGCAATATACATTTTTACCCGCTGCTTCTCGGCGGTGTAATTCTCATGACTGATGGTCAGTTGTGACTTGTCTATCTTGCCGTGTGGGTTTTGGCGTTTTGCTAGTTCATATTGCTGCAAGAGCTCATGTTGCTTGCGCTGTAGGTACAGCTCTGACAATTGATTGATGGCTTCATTTAAGAACGCCGCACTGCCCATCGCAGGTTCACAAATAGTGATGCGTAAAATCTCATCAGCTGTCGTTTCTGGCTTGATCAGCTCTTTTAACGCATGCTCGACCAAACAACGAGTCAACACCTCGGGAGTGTAATAACTCGCACTTTTCTCTCGTGCCCGTCCAGCCAGTCGATAGATAAATGTGCCTTTAGGATATTTACGCGGCTCGCCCCCAAACAGCTTTTCCGCATCGCTATAACGATCAACATGCGATGCAGGAACAAAATATGCTGCTTCAAGCGGATTAATCTGAGCATCTTTGTTCTTGTCACGATCACTCATAATCGGCTGATCGTTTTCCTCAACATTGGTCAGTTGAGTATCATCATCTGCTTCTTCGTCATTGCTACCATCGTTATCTTGATCGGCCTTTTTCCCTTTCGGATCAGGTCGTACTTCATACAAATCTTCTTCCGCAAAAAAACCACGGAACGACAATAGAGATTCATACACTGCGCCTAATTGGTTAATACCGAGCGTGGCATAACTAATCCGACCGCGACGGCGTTTGCCTCCCCCACGGCTCAGCGACATTAACTGAATGACTTTTTGCAGCACATGGTTACGCATCCTGACGCTATTCAATAGCGGCGTGCGACTAGGATCAAACAAATGCCCCTGCAATGGCGAAATCTGGAAGCTGTCTGCACTGTATTGTGAATCCACGGAATGATCGCCAAACATCCCACCATCAATCTGCGGGAATCCCTGCCAGATCAGATTAAAGAGCTTTTTGATGCTCTCATGAAAATAAAGACCATTCTCAGCCGCTGGAGTCGTGAGCTGCACTTGTTCAAGTTCGCGTAAATGCTCAAGGCTATAGCCTTTGAGATACGTTTCAGCATTGATAGGTGCATAACCCAAATCAGGTCTAGCTTCGATATAGAACAAGAACAACAGACGATACATAAAACGCAGGCTTTCTAGACTGAGCGAATTGGCAAGGTCTTGATCGTTGCGCTCATAGATGCCCTGTTTGGAGACATAACGTTTGTAATAAATGGCTTCATTGGCAATGAGCTCAATACTTTCGCGGAGTGCATATTTAAGATCAGTTGAAACTTCGAAAGCGTGTTTGTGTGAGTTGTCTTCGAGTGTATCCAACAGCGCAGTACCGCTGGCGGATGGCAAGATACTCGCGGCACCCATCAAAGCGGCCATCGCCCTAAAATTTTTATCATCCCGTGGACCAAACAACGTCGGCAAATCAAAACTAAGTAATGCCTTGCGCGGCCATTTACTGCGTTCGATCAATAGCCATTGCTCATGGTGCACGACTAACACCCAGCGCGGCGGATGATCATCAGTAAATAATTGCTTGGTGATACTGTCTTCCCAAGCTTCTTTCGCTGGCGAGCCATCGGGAAACTTAGGCTTTAGTTCGAGTGGCGGCGTATCTTGTTCTTGAGAACTTTCAACTGCAGCGACGATGACAAGAAATGGATGTTCTTTCGCATCTTTATAAATCGCCAAGGTTGGCAGTTCACTTGTAGCGAGATTAATATCTTCTGGGCTTAGTTTATATCCGAGGGCATCGAGTAAAGGCTCGACAAGTTGAAGCAATGCTTCGTAACGATCATTACCCTTACTCGCCAAAAATTGCTGACGTGCACGTAAATAGGCAGCGCCACCAACTGTTTTGAGTCGTCCAGCAGGGCTTTGGCTACCTTGCTCTTTCCATTGAGCAAAAAGTTCTTTGAGGTCGCCTTCTACTACTTCATCTAAGTAATGCTGACTATAAAACTCATTGGCATTGTGCAAGCCATCTACAATAAAACTCATGTTATCTCTCTATCCATCAGCTTTAGGCAGTTAATACAGTCACGACCGTGATCTGGGCGCGGTCATCTAGCTCAAGTGTTTCGTGAACCCAGTTTTTGTATTGCGCAAACAAGTCAACGATCTCACTACTCTTTTGTCTTTGGCGCTGGGTGGCTTGGGCTGGATCACTAAAATCGAGCTGTAGTTGCTGAACATGCTTATCTTGAAGTTGTGCCAATCTATCCAATTCAAGATTTACACGTTTTCGTGCAGCAGCATCAGACTCAGCCTTGATCGGGCGCAAATAAGACTGGGCTGCTTTAATTACTTCTGGCAGTGCCGCTTGTACGTGGACAACATTCAGCTCTCGCTCATCATTGGCGGCTAGATTTTGCTGCAATCCTGTCCGTTGCATCATCTCATCGAGCTTCGACACCTCACCCACTTGGCCTTGCGCATTCACTTTGATCCCTAACCACTCGGTCAACATAGGCTGACCTCGCTTATTGGGATGTTGTGCCAATAAGATAACGACGGCCTCTCCAGCGGCAAGTCCACGCTCTACTCGCATGACCGGCGCTTGCTGGCGTTTAAACGCAGCAAGTACTTTATAGTCAAGCCACTTAGCCACTGGATGTAGTGGCCATAAGTAATGAATCTTCGGCCATGCATCTGTATCTCGTGCTGCTGTAATGGCACGTTCGACAACATTAGGGTCTGCACTGAGTGCGTAGACATTATCGACGGGCTGCATCTCGGCGGATAACTCTCGATCCAATAGCCGCTCCAGATCTGCTGGAGGCTGGAATGAGACAGTCTTGGCTGCAGCTTCAGCGTTAACCGTGTTTAACAGTTGGCCTTCGCTCTTCAACCATTCTAAGGCTTTAAGTGTATAAATATAATCGTTGTCGAATAAGCTTGGCAGTTTCGCTGTGATTGGATGCGTTGCTATCGTTGGCGAGTCGTTTCCTACACTGACGGATTCACTTGCCTCACTATCATCTCCAAACAGCAAGTCTAAAGGATCAATATCATCGTCCATGAGCTGCGCCGCAAAATCTTGAGCGCTTTGATGACTTTCCATGGCGTTAGCCACGAACGCCACCTCCTCCTCTTCATCGTAGACACCCATAAAGGATGAAGGATCACCAATATTCTTGGCGGCCTGGTCATCTTTTTCAATCAAGATTTGCAAAATACGTAAATCACCACGAATTTTTTCATCATCTGGCACAGTCATCAGATAGCCGATAAGCGGGATCTGCGATTGACCGTAACGATCCACGCGACCATTCCGCTGCTGAAAAACCATGAGTGACCATGGAATATCAAAGTGAATCAGACGATGTGATTGGTAATGAAGGTTTAACCCTTCTGACGCTACATCTGAGGCAATCAGTAGCCTGAGTGGAGAATGTGTCTTACCAAAATCCTCAACAATATCTTGAGTTTCGATATCGGGTAATTGGCCGTGTAAGATTGCCACCGCTGTAGGCTTTAAACCCAGTGCTGTCGGCAAGTGCTCATGCAAAAATTTGAGCGTTTCAATCCGTTCGGTAAAAATCACCATACGATCACTAGGATTAGTGCCACTCCAACGCCAGTCCCCTTCAGTTTTTAGCAACTTAACTAAATGTTGATACTTACTAAATTGCAGTGGCTCAATTGCACTCACCAGATCGAGTAACTGTTGTAGCGTATCTAAGTCATCGTGCTTTTTATCTTTCTTATTGACCTTACTAATGCGCTCTTTAAGAGTTTGGGTACAAGCCTGTGGCGATGAAAATAAAGATTTTTCAAGGGTGGTTTTAAAAAGCATTGCACCACTACGCCCTTGCTCATTATCAGCATGCAATTTAAGAGATGAAAGATATTCAAAAGCTTGGTTTTCGGCAAAGCTGGCGTTGGTTGAAAGCTCATAAACTTTACGTTCAGGAAATTCTTGCTTCATTTGTTCACGCACGTCTTTTTTAAAACGTCTCACGAACAGATGGTCGATATCTTTGCGCGTGTAATCTGCACGCTCTGGCAACACCGTGGGATCAAGCATGCGCATGAGGCTGGCAAAGCTTTCTTTTTTACCGTTATGTGGCGTCGCGGTCAGTAGAATCAACGCATCAGAACGCTGAGATAACAGGCTGGCCAAGCGGTTACTCTGAGTGCGGTTGCCTTTATAAGAAACGTTATGCGCTTCATCAATAATGATGAGATCCCAATAAGCCTTTTCGAGGTGATGGCGATATTCGCTGTCCCGTTTTAGCGTATCTACTGAGATGATTATGCGGTCATAGTGATTAAACGGATTATGGCTGGAGGGAATATCACGACGTATGCGCTGAATCCCTGCTGAATCCAAACGAGTCAATGCAATTGAGAAACGGCTCCAAAACTCCTGCTGAAACTGCTTCATCATGCTCTTGGTCGTGACTACCAAGATACGACGCGCTTTACCTCGTCGCATAAGCTCTGCTGTGGCAATCCCTGCTTCCAAAGTTTTACCTAACCCAACAGTATCCGCAATGAGTAGTCGTGGGCGTACCTGACCGAGAATATGTGTGGTCGGTTCAAGCTGGAAAGCCATCGCGTCCATTACGCCCATATGGCCTTGGATAAGGCTACTTGAAGTTGGAATCGCTTGACGAAATTGTGCTTCCAAATACAGACGAGACTTAATAAAAGATCCCGACTTATCTTGCACCAAGACGGTATTAGCTGGATCTAAAATTTCAACCTCTTCAAGGGTCGTTAAGAATTGTGCAGATCGGTGACGTACTGTTTCAGAGATACCCATACAAGTTAGCTTATAGCCACCTGAACTTATCGCTTCAGTATTTTGTATTAACCATTCTTCATCGCGAATAATTGCACGAGAGCCAGCTGCTGGAGGGTTCTTACCACTTTTCAACATGTTTATTTATAGTCCCTTGAATCATTTTTTGCTGGTCTAGTGAAAGAACCTAATAAATTCCAATACACAGAATCAAATAATCTACCGAGAATAGTTGATTTTGATGGGCGTTAAAATGAATATTTGCAATTAAAGCATGTGGTTCTAAGATCACTAAGCATGATTAACGAGAAACATTAACATCAATCAGATGATCAAATAGCCTCAACCGACCATCAATACAACATTCAAATTGTTTCAATTAATGATTCAGCTGATGTGGCCCAATCAGCCGAACTATTAATAATACTTGCATCAAGCCAACCGTGTGCAATTGCCTAAACTCTCACCAACCCGAATAGTCAAAATCATCCAAAGGCATTGGCGCTGGAGTTGGCTCGATTAAATTGGATACAACTCTTGGCTGGCGTACTAAAGCAACACTCTCTGGATCTGGGATAAATTTGAAAACCCGCCATCCTGAGCCGGCCTTACCATAGTGCTCTCGTGCAGTCTTAACACTAGCGTGGCCAAAAAAGGCAGCCATTTCAAATACATTCATTTTACTATGTTTAGCGTCCGCTATGCACTGATGTCGAGTACTATACAATGTCGGTCGAGTCTGATCATTGCAGTCCATTAATGGACATTCGCTTAGGATTCGAACCAACGCATTCTGTAACCTAACGAGTTGTATCCGTGCAAATTCTGGTTGTAGTACATGTGAATCGTCACTATTAAACTGGGCCAACTCTTCCAAGGGAATTGAAGGAATAATAGGATTCCAACACAATCCTTCACCATAGTGCAAATCTAAGTGGTGATGGCCAAGCGCTCGCTTACCAGTCTTATCCCGCGGATCCTTATCATAATACGCTTGGCATTTCGATTTAAATTGCTGATAACTCTCCTCAAGAAACTGATGAAACGCTTCCTTAAACTCACGAATTATCCTTTTCTCCTCCAAACTTATATTTTCTAATATTAATGTCCGAGTATGCCCATTTGCTCTACCTTGAGAGTCTTTAGCATTATCTACAACAAGGACCGTCTTCTTTGTCATACTGCAAGCCTCACGGACATTTAACCATTCAGATGGTCGCAGCCCAATAAGCAGATTTGCCTGAATGAATTTTTGCAACAATCTAACAATTGGCATATTGGTCGCATTGAAATTAAGTAGCCACTCTACAATTGGTTTCGGAAAATCTTTTTTCTTTTTCGCGGAAGTATGTGGAACAATCAATTTATCATTTACACCAATATCTGTTTTCGAAACCTTAAATTCCCTTAGAGCACTATATAAATTCTCGTAAAATTTCTCAGATACATGCGATTCCGAAAACTGTGACTTTAGAAAACCCTCATCATCAATTAATGTGGAAAGCCCGAAATAACATACAGCCCTATAATACCTAAATGTTGATACCTTATGATTACCAGTCTCATACTCGCTAATAACCCAAAAGATCAATCCGTGTATTTTCAAACAAAATCTCTCCTCATTTCTACTTTTTATAAAATCACCCCATTTAGCACTATAATTAGTTCTGGTACTAGGACCCATTTCTAGAGGATTTTTTAACTTATACCCCAACAAACTATCTGGTGACATATCTGCAAAATATTCATTTCCAGAACTCAACCGCAATTCATTTAACTGCTCATCTTTATAACTCATTGTAGTACTCCGATATTAACCATTGATGGTTAAATGACTATATCAGAGGGCTAAAATGGTTAAAGTATCTTTACTAGGGACATAGCAATCACCATCAATAACAATCCATATGACATTACATCATTTATTTCTATTACTAATTTTGAGTTAGAATTTCATCCCACGGAGTAGTATGCATACGAAAAGTAGATGCACATCATCACACCAGAAAACTTCAACAAAAAGCCAAAAAAAACTCACAAATCCACGTTACTCCCTTATAAAAAAGTTTTTTATGCCTTTTCACAACTACGTTACATTTTGCCGTTACCCCAAAATACAACCCTGTTATTCGATTTCGTTTTCTCTCCTTATTACGCAGTCCTTATACCCCCACTCGAGAGTACAACCCACCAGTTATTTCCAATTGTTTATAACATTACTAATAATCATTTATAAAACCAACTATCCAAACAAATAATTTCAACCCCACATTACATATAAAATAATAAATTATAACTTCATCAAAATAACAAAACCTATATCACCAAAAAAATAACAGCATAAAAAACCAAGTAAGCATATAAGCAACAATTTTACTTATTAGTTTTTTCGCAACAAATTATCGCACTACTTCCATAATAATAAATTACAATTCTCATTCATCGCCACTAATTCATCAGAATTATTTTTCCAAAAAACTAAAATTTTAATTTATCGTAGACATAGCAAATACACACCAAGCTTCACATTAAAGCCCAGTAGAAGATTCTTATGATGTTTTTAATAATCGTGATGTAAAAGTAGATAAATATTTGAGTACCGCACTCCTTATCTAATAAAGTTACTATGTAAATAATTCCTTTTTACTTTAGACATTCTAATCCATAAAATCTAGATTACACGACGCGCATTGATAGTGCTCATCCTTAGTCCTAACTGCATTTCTTATTCCAAATACTTCTTTAACCAATTTTAAATCATTGGAATTTAAACATGTGTCCGCATAAAGCCGGAATTTCTGTTCTCGAATAAAATATACTATGCGTCCTCTTGGATAGGCATCATAGGCTCTATCCTTAAAAATCTGCTCAATGACATTACTTGGTTTCAGTTTGTCCCAAAAATCATAATGCCCGCCATGTTCTATAAAGTTGTCGCACCGCTCTCCTTGTTGTACAGATACAGCATCAAACAGTACTTCATTATCAACAACAAAGAAAATTCCAACTTTAGATGAACTCATACTTATTTCTCTAATGTCATGATGTGCCAACCGCCTTTTCATTTTTGAGTCTAAGTAAGTTTGGGCATGTAATATAGCTAACAGAATTAAGTATGCTTTACATGAATATAAAGCTCTGTGCGACACCTGATGTCGTATCGATTACGCATAATCACTTAAACATCATTTCAAGTGAGTACGACATGTGCAGCACAGAATCGCATAAAGGCAAAAAACATCTACTAACCGAACATTTGGAACAGTCTAAGACTAGCCTGTTTCAAATGTTATATAACGCGTTTCTATTTGAAGAGTTTATTGAAGGACCAACCAATAAATTAGCTTTTGATACCTGTGAAGCGATTGTTGGTCAGTTAGGTGATAGTAAGCACAACCCGCTTTTTTTGTACGGTGCGTCAGAATTGGGTAAGACACACTTAATCCAAGCGGTCGGTCAAGCAGTTTTAGACAGATCACCCAACGCAAGAGTAATGTATCTGACCGCTGCACAAATTGTCGCTGAATTCGCCGACGCATCGCAACAACAACAACAAATTGAGCAATTAAACTTGGGCTGTCGAGATTTAGATTTACTTCTAATTGATGACTTCGAGTTTCTAGTAGGTAAGTCATCACACCTAGATAATTTTTTTAGAATAGTTAATGAGTTATTCAAAGAATCCAAGCAAATTATCATTGCGTCGAATTTATACCCTCAAGAGATTGTCGAATTGGATGCAAGATTGCTTTCGCAACTTCCAAGAGCATTATTTATTGAGGTACAACCACCAGAGCTTGAAAATCGAGTGGATATCCTTTTGCGCTACTCGAAACTACACCAATATGAGTTGTCACACGATTTTGCGCTATGTATTGCACAGCAGGTTATTGGCAATGTGAATGAATTAGAAGACGCATTAAATCAGGTGATCGCTGCTGCAAAAATTCATGGCACTGCAATCAACATAAAGGTGATTAAAGAAACATTGAAAGATAAATTTACATTGCGAGTAAAAAAAGATTAGTGTGTTGGATTCAAAAATGTCACTAAATTTTTTTGAATCCCATTTCAGATTAAAGAGATCAAACTAAGGGCAGATGAGACGCTTGTTGGTTGCAACATATTGAAATTAAAATCTTATATAAAAGGACTTGCGATAAATGGAACCGCTTTTTCAAAATAGTAATATTCATGTTATGAAGTTAACGAAATGGTTGAATTGTGCAAGCGGTATTGATACATACCTTTTTGTAGCACTTCCATTGATTCAACGTGATGCGGTATGGAAGCCAAAACAGATCATAGACTTATGGGATACCGTATTGAGAGGAATGCCTTTGGGGAGCCTGCTAGTCAATGATTTACCCAAAAATGGATTGGTACGCCGCGTTGGTCAAACTAAAGCCGAAAATTTGTCAGATGATATTAGAAACTCTTTAGGTCTATTGGATGGACAACAGCGCACATTAGCCTTGTTGGCAGGATGGCAATGGGGAGAAAACCTAGCTCTTGAATGCCGTATCTGGGTTGATTTTGCAGATATATCTGGGGATGAGTGTCTATATCGATTACGAATGACTACAAAATTCCAGCCTTTTGGTTTTCAGAAGAATGAACCCTCTAGTAAGCTACTGTCTCATGAACGATATGTCGCTAGACAACGATTAATAAAAAAACTTGAATTAGAAGACTTGGACAAAGCTAAGATTATTGAAATTAAAAATAAGCAAGATCATGAGCTTGATTTAAATGACACACGCCCATACGGCAGTAAGTTACCCTTAGATCTTAGGAAACTCATTCAGCAATGGTTAGTTATAACTCAAACGACTCTGCCTAGAGAGTTAAAAAAATCTCAATGGCGGGATCAAGTTCTCAACCAATGCAAAGAAATAACACATCTCACGAAAGAGCCTGACGGTCTTGCAAAAACTTTTGATTCATTAGATCCAGTGATGAAAAAACAAGTTGAGATCAGGGTGGAACACTTTGCGGAGTCTTTAGAAAAATTCTTTGCGGCAGAGATAGCACTCATCAAAGTCGATGTGGCGGAAGAAATTACGGATGAAAACGAAAAGAATGATCCTGCTTTAGCTATTTTATTTAAACGTGTAGGGGCAGGAGGTACGGCATTAAGTGATGAAGATTACATTTATTCAGTGATCAAACATCATCTACCAGAAGCCTATAATCTAATTTCAGAACTACATCAAGAACGATCCATCGCGAGTCTTATGTCAGAGACCAATCTAGTCATGACGACGATTCGTATTGCATTAGCTCAGTCGCATGCCGAACTAACAACAAAACACACAGACAAGATCAAATTCACTAAAAAGGAGTTTCAACGACTCATTCAGAAATCAGTCGATCAAAACTCATTTTTAAATGAAATCTTTCTGCCAATGATTCAAGCTAAAGATGCTGAAAGATCTACCGCTGCATATGTTTTTGATACGCTGAATGACCTTTTAGCATATCAAAAGGATCAACCAAGGGATCTAGGCTTTCCTGAATATGCCTTGCCTTTGATTGGCCGTCCATTGGTACAGGTATTATTGCGCTGGATTCATCAAAATCTTGAAAGGGGTGTCGAGATTGAGATACTTAAACAAAGCCGTGCTGATTTATTGCGCTTCGTTATATTCTGGATATTAGCTGTTGGTGACAAAGATAAAGCCAGCTTAATGGCTTTTGAGATACTTAAAAGCCATACGACACCCGATTTTCCTGTAAAAGAGTTGTATCGCACTTTTATAGAAAATAAACTTGCGTTAAGCATAGTCCCTCCTCATGTTATTGAAAGTACACTTTATTTAAAAGAAGCTCGTCAACACCCAGAGAAAGTCTTGCGTAGTTGGTCAGAACGGTTTGAGCATGTCGAAGAGGACAGTGAGCAGCAAAAGAACGCACGAAATATTTACAGCAAATTTTGGGGAAATAAGAGACTGCTATTATGGTTACAACGTGAAGCTGTCTCTAAACTTAGAGGAAAGCCATCGTCTAAGTTGGATGATATCAATACACCTTATGACTACGACCATATTTGCCCTAGCGCAGATTGGGTGGGACAACAAACATTGACTGATTTTGTGCAAGGTTCTAGTCGGTGGGTCGTTGGAAATAGTATAGGTAATATACGCATTTTAGAAAGTAGTCAGAATCGTAGCGATGGTGACGCCGCTCCTATTAAAAAGCTTTATATCGACCAGCCAGAAATGAACGAATGTTTGATCGCAAGTGCTATAGATTTAGCGGCAATCGATGATCTAAAGCAATATTCAATTGAGCCTAAAAGACCTCGACATTGGAATGCTGAACGTGCGCGGGTATTTCAAAAATTTGTCGAGAATCGCACATTTCAGCTGTATGAACGACTCTTTAATGAGCTTGGTTTTGAAAATTTTCTGCAAGCAGAAGAGTCATCACTTGATACTGAAATGCGGAAGCTGAATATAGCGTAAGTTGTAGTAGCTCAGACCTGATCTGACAGTCACCAGTTTTGCATAGGCATCTGTCAGATTAGATTTGGTTCAGATTCTTCTGTGACCAAATCTGTTTTCCATCAAGTAATGTGGCCATCGGTGTTCGCC
>Ga0209023_10000502_pt1 | contig 59067 bp, 54 predicted proteins | sample LakOneMetagenome_FD_187468 | JGI IMG/M metagenome (GOLD analysis project Ga0209023, IMG submission 187468) | Freshwater and sediment microbial communities from Lake Erie, Canada (SPAdes) (version 2) | ecosystem: Environmental > Aquatic > Freshwater > Lentic | place: Lake Erie, Canada...
AGTGGGACCCGAAAAACCAGCGCCCCGAACTGTGGAGCCTGTACAACGCCCGCAGCCACAAGGGCGAGAACATCCGCGCCTTCCCGATCTCGAACTGGACGGAAATGGACGTCTGGCAATACATCGAGCGCGAAGGCCTGGAACTGCCGAGCATCTACTTCGCCCACACCCGCCCGGTCGTCATGCGCCAGGGCGCCATCGTACCGGTGAACGTGCCGCTGGTTTCCGGCGAAGTCGCCAACCCGTCACGCGCTGGCGAACAGATCATCGACCTGCAGGTGCGCTTCCGCACCGTCGGCGACATCTCCTGCACGGCGCCGGTCGAGTCCGATGCCGACACCGTTGAAAAGATCGTTCTCGAAACCGCCACCACCACCATCACCGAGCGCGGCGCTACCCGTCTGGACGACCAGACCAGCGACGCCTCCATGGAACAACGCAAGAAAGAGGGTTACTTCTGATGACCGCCCACGTTGAAGATCACGGCCTGCTGCGCTTTTTGACCTGCGGCAGCGTCGATGACGGCAAGAGCACGCTGATCGGCCGACTGCTGTTCGATACCAAGACCATCCTGGCCGACACGCTGAGCGCCATCGCCAAGACTTCCGAAAAGCGCGGCATGGGCGCAGTTGATCTTTCCCTGCTCACTGACGGCCTGCAAGCCGAGCGCGAACAGGGCATCACCATCGACGTCGCCTACCGCTATTTCTCGACCGGTACGCGCAAGTACATCATCGCCGACGCCCCGGGCCACGAGCAGTACACCCGCAACATGGTCACCGCCGCCTCGACCGCCAACCTCGCCATCATCCTGATCGATGCGCGCAAGGGCGTCCTGACGCAAACCCGTCGCCACTCCAAGCTGGCCTCGCTGGTCGGCATCCCGCACCTGATCGTCGCCATCAACAAGATGGACCTCGCCGATTACTCGCAGGAAACCTATGAGCGGATCAAGGGCGAATACCTCGAATTCGCCGCCAAGGTCGGCATCGAAGACATCCGCTTCATCCCGCTGTCGGCGCTCAACGGCGACATGATCGTGGACCGTGGCGACAAGCTGAACTGGTACGACGGCCCGACCCTGCTCGAAATGCTGGAAGTCGCCCCCGCCGCCCACACCGAACACACCGAGAAGTTTCGCTTTCCGGTCCAATATGTGTGTCGACCGCAGGATTCGGCCAACCCGGAGCTGCACGACTACCGTGGCTTCATGGGCCGCGTCGAAGCCGGTTCGATCAAGGTCGGCGATGCCGTCACCGTGCTGCCCTCCGGCCGCGAGTCGACCGTCAAGGCCGTGCAGATCGGCGGCGTCGATATCGGCGAAGCCTTCTGCGAACAATCGATCACCCTGCTGCTGGCCGATGAAATCGACACCTCGCGTGGCGACATGATCGTCAAGTCGAGCGAAGTGCCGGCGGCGGTCAAGCAGATCGAAGCCACCGTCTGCTGGATGGCCGAAGCGCCGATGGATCGCGCCCGCACCTACCTGATCCGCCACACGACGCGCGACTCGAAAGCCAAGCTGGCTGCCATCGACCATCGCCTCGACGTCAATACGCTGGAAAAAGTCCCGGCCGAAAAACTAGCCATGAACGATATCGCGCAAGTGACCTTCAAGCTGGCCCAGCCGCTGTTCGCCGACCCCTACCTGGAAAACCGGGGTACCGGCGCTTTCATCATCATTGATGAAAGCAACAACAACACGGTCGGCGCGGGGATGATCCTCTAGCGCCTGGAGCTGAGCCACCAGACAAGACGGAACCTGCGGGTTCCGTTTTTTTTGCCTGCAAAACACCGGCTATCAAATCGTCCACGCGTCGGTGTTGGCATACGGCTGGAACAATATTTTCAATTTGCTGCATCCGGATTATTCAAGCCTGCGTAATGCATGACAGGGGCTGACGTTTTGCTCCCCCAAACCATCCACGAAGGACAAGGAGAAAGTCATGCAAGCACTGCGCACTGCAGTTTCAGTTTCCATCCTGGCAACCGCCTCCGCAGCATTTGCCAATGTCGACAACCTGTCCCTGCCCGAACCTGTCCGCGTTCCCGATACGCATGTCCAGAAAACCTGGACGGTGGGGATCGGCGAAGTCACCTACGCCTGCCGCGAAAAGGCTGATCAGCCGGGCAGCCATGCCTGGACCTTCGTGGTTCCCGCCGCGACCCTCTACGACGCCAGCAAAAAAGAAGTTGGCAAGTACTACGGTGGCCCCACCTGGGAAAGCAAGGACGGCTCCAAGGTCACCGGCAAACAGATCGCAGTGGCGCCCAACTCGGCAGGCAACCTGCCGTTGCAACTGGTCAAGGCCAATCCTGCCACGGGCAATGGTGCCATGACCGGCGTGAGCTATATCCAGCGCCTGAACACGATCGGAGGCGCAGCGCCGTCCAAGGTTTGCGACTCCGCCAGCGTCGGCGAGGAAATGAAGGTCGCCTACCAGGCTGACTATGTCTTTTACACCGCTCGTTGATGTCACGTATTTCCCAAACCCACACACCACAGAGAAGGAATGAGCATGAACCTGAAGACCCTGGCCACCCTGGCCGCTACCATTGTCGCTACCACCACCGTTGTGGCCGGCGAGGCTAACAAATCCTGCGGCGCCAACAGCAAATGCGCCAAAAAGGAACAGATGAGCGCGGCCGATGCCAAATGCTCGAAAAAAGATGCTTCGTGCTCGAAGAAAGAGACATCCTGTTCCAAGAAAGAAACCAGTAGCGGAAAAAAGGATGCTAGCTGCAGCAAGAAGTAAGGGATTCCAAGTCATGACGCATACCGGGATGGCGACGACGATTGGCCTGGGGTTCCGCAGCGACATGCTGGACTGGGAACCTGCAGCCATCGAGGCTGACTTTTTCGAAGTCGCTCCCGAAAACTGGATCCGGCGGGATCGCGCACCGCTCTACCGCTTGCTCGACACCGGCCGGCCCATCCAGCTGCATGGCGTATCGCTCAATCTGGGGGGATACGGTGAATTTAGTCGGGATTTTCTGCGCTCGGTCTGCGAGCTGATGGACGACCTAGGGACAAGCTACTATTCCGATCACCTCGCCGCCAGTGGCGACGCACACCAATTGTATGACCTGTTCCCCATTCCCTTCACCGAAGCCGAGGTCATACGCGTCAGCGACCGGATTCGCAGTGTACAGGATATTCTGGGACGCCGGATCGGTGTCGAGAACACCACGTACTACACCAATGTCGGCGACCTGTCCGAGGCAGAATTTCTCGCCCGCGTCGCCGAGCGGGCCGACTGCGACATCCTTGTCGACATCAACAACATCCGTGTCAATGACAAAAACCATCGCAAAGCGACGATAGATCAGTTTCTGTCGCAAATCGATTGTCGACGGGCCAGCTATCTGCATGTGGCGGGACATGAGTTCGACGAACGTTTCGGCCTGTACATGGATACACACAGCCAACCGGTCGAGCCCGACACCGCCACTGCAGCCCGCTTGCTGGCGCAACAATACGGCAAGGCCATCCTTCTCGAATGGGACAACGATGTACCCGATCTGGCCACGATCAACAGGGAGCTGACGTGCCTGAGAAATTCTTCGATTTCGTGAGGGGTGCCACCGATGTCATTCCCGAAGGCTATGCCGAACCCGGCCTGCGGGCCTATCGTCATCTGGTCTTTCTGGGCGTGTCGCAGATACTGGAAGCGCATTTCCCGGCGTTGCGTCAGCAACTTGCTGACGCCGAATGGCAATTTCTGCTGGCCGCCTTCATCCGGGGATCGGCCTGGACATCCAATTATTACGGCGATCTGGTGCCAGCATTCGTTGCCTATCTCGCGCATGAAAGCGGACATGCCTCTCGCCAGCCCAGCGTTGACGCCCAGACGCATTGCGCAGAAACAATCCTGCCAGTGACATCATTGGGCCAAAGACATCCAACTCAAAGCCGGTCGGATTGCCGCATGGCCTGATTCATGGCCGCTGTAACCCTTTGGGCTTGCTGGCAAAGCTGGCAGCCGCCCTTTGGATCCACATGACACAAATGACACTGCAGCCACTGACTGTGCTGATCAATGCTGGAAACAGCCATCGCACGCAACAGGGTGTTTTCGTATTCCATAATTTCGATTGCCATCATTCAACTACGAATGGACCCATCTGAAAACCAAATCCAGATCCAGAGATTGGGAGGCAGCGACACTTCAACTCGCCGCCTCAAACACTACCATCCAACGTAATCAGCATACGCAAATACGGAGCGACGCGCATTGCGTTAAATCAAAATGACATAGGCCCTACGGGAACCCCGTTCAAGCCCATACTGGTCTGCAGCTCGGCAACGATGTCAATCCACTGCAATATTGTTTATTGTCCGGTTCGCGCGCTGCCACACCCTGCGTGACCCGCAGGCCTAACCCGGTAACGATGGTCAATTGCGCGGCAGTGACGAAGCAGAAGCATTCCCGACCGAAGGGAAATCAGTGACCCTGCGCAACTTACCCCAATCGCACCCATGGCACCGGATGCGCTTTTTACTGCACCGATGGCCTTTGGCAGTGGTTCGCGACTAACATACGCGTTTACAGCACTCTGCACATTCCAGAGAAAATACCAGTGATCAAATAAGTCATGAAAGGTTCTGAATGCGTGTCCTGATCGTTGATGACAACGCCTCGATGCGAAACATGCTGACTGCATTGTTGAACAGTCAGTCCTATCAAGTGGTCGGGGCGCTGGAAGACGGCAGTGGTGTGATGGCAGCTGTCCGTCAGTTCGCACCGGAAATCGTCTGCCTGGATTACCTGCTACCCGGTCGGGATGGTCTCGATATCCTGCAGGAAATCAATTCGACTCATCCGGAAATCGATGTCCTGTTCATGACCGCTTCAGAAAGCGCTGATATCGAAGAACGCGCAGCCGACGCGGGCGCCTCCGGCTTTCTGCGCAAGCCCTTTGGACAGAAACAGGTTATTGATGAATTGCGCCTGGTTGGTGAGACCCGCCAGAAAGCTTCAAAGGTCAATCAGCCAGCGTCCCAGCCCAGCACCGCGCCTGCGAGCAAGCCCGCCTCAAGGCGCCGAACCGCCGTCATCGCCGACGACAATAGCTCCATTCGCTTGCTCCTCAGAGGCGTCCTGACTGAACTGGGCCTGCAAGTGGTGGCCCAGGCGGCGAATGGCGAAGAAGCGATTCGCGCCGCTCAGACACACAAGCCCAGCGTGCTGTTCCTGGACGTTAACATGCCCCTGCTTTCCGGCCTTGAAGCGCTACCGAGGGTTCGTGAAGTCAGTCCGAACACCGCCGTCGTCATGGTCACCGGCGACACCTCGCGCAGCATTGTCGAGCAGGCTGCCGGACTGGGGGCGCGCGGCTATATCGTCAAGCCAGTACGTCCCGCCTATGTCGAGAATTTCCTGAAAACGCTGTTCAACACCTAGCGGATAACAAAAAAGGATTTGCCATGACCCTGATGATCGACTTTCCGTTCCCGGGTGCCACAGCATGGGTGGAACATTTCGCGGAAATCGAACTGCCGGTGTTGCGCCACACTGTTCAGCAACTAAACGACTTGCGAGCCACCGCCGAGACGATCAATACACGCAAACTCGCCGCAATCATCGAGCACGACCCGCTGATGACGCTACGGGTTTTCAGGACCATGCAGCAACGTCGCTCCAAAAGCCAGTCAGCCGACATCACGACGATCGAACGCTCGCTGGTCATGATGGGCACGCAAGGATTTTACGACAGCCTGCAGGATCTGCCGATCATCGAGCAGCAGCTGAAAGGTTACCCGAAGGCCATGCTCGGCTTGCTCAAGGTCATTGCCCGCTCGCGCCATGCCGCAGCCTGGGCTCGCGACTGGGCGTTGCTGCGCCAGAACGCCAGCTTCGAGGAGGTCACCATGGCCGCACTGCTCCATGACTTTGTCGAGATCCTGATGTGGTGCTTTGCGCCCTCGCTGGCCAGCCAGGCCAGGGACCGCCTGGCGACTGACAGTGCCAGTCGCTCAGGCCCCATCCAGCAAGAGATTTTCGGCGCCCCGCTGGAAGAGATCATGGTCGAGTTGGTCACTCAGTGGGGCCTGCCCCCCTTGTTGCGTACCCTGATGCACCCGGGCAATGCCGAGGCCGGCAATGTCCGGAACGTCAAGCTCGCCGTCGATCTTGCCCGGCACAGCGGAAACAGCTGGACCGACGCTGCCTTGCCTGATGACTACCGGGCCATCGAAACCCTGCTCCACATCGGCCATAGCCAGCTCCTCGAACGCATCGGCGCCCCCGCTGAGCAGATCCAGGCAGCCCGACTGGCCGAGGAAAGCGACCCGCTGGCGCCCTGACCGCCACCCTGAAAAAGATGGGTGCACGGGTGCCCATCCGCCCGTTTTGGTGAATAATTACCAAATGCTTCGACTGTTCATCACGCTTATTCTGCTAACTTCGCTGCCGTTCTCGGCCGGTGCGGAAATCTACAAATGCCGGCTGCCGAATGGCAAGACGGAGATCGCCAACGTTCCCTGCGCCTCGGGGAGTGGTACGGTTACTGTGCGGCCGGATGATCACGTTTCCGAAGCCTCGCGGCTGCAGGCCGAACGAGACGTCGAGCGCATGCGCAAGTACGTAGAAAAACGTGAGTCCATGCAGCAAGCCGAAGAAGCGGCCGAGCGCGAGGAGCGTAACCGGCAGCAGCAGGCCGCCAGCGCCAGCCGCCCTCCCCGCCCATACAACAGCGCCGACGAATGTCGGCATGACATGGAACAGATGACCCTGGACGCCACCCAACGCGCCCGAATGGAAGCAGAGTGCCAGGGTATCGCCAAGCCGCAGACGGTTTACGTCCCGGTCGGTGTTCCGACCTATCCGTACCCAAGACACGTCCACACCGAACGGCCGCCGGCTCAGAAGGCACCGGCACCCAGCGCCGGCCGTATTTCTGCCACGCAACTGCAGAAGTAGCCGGCGACGCCGGCTGATCCGGTTCTGCCCCCGTAAACCAGCGGTGACATTCAGCCCGCCTGCCTGAACAGGCTAGAATGCCCGCTTTTGAGTGGCTAACCTGCCGCCCACGCCATTCAAGGCCTCGCCATGCCCCCAGCTCTCATGCCTTATCTCGATGCCGCCGACGAAGAAGCAATCATTGATTCGACGAAAACCTGGGTGGAGCGCGCCGTCATCGGGCTGAATCTCTGCCCTTTCGCCAAAAGCGTCTTCGTCAAGAAGCAGGTTCGCTACGCCCTGACCGCTGCCACCAATGCCGACGACTTACTGGCCGAACTGGCGCAGGAATTGACCCGACTCGCCGAGACAGCACCGGCAGACCTGGACACTACGCTGCTGATTCATCCGCAGGTAATGACGGATTTTATCGACTTCCATTTCTTTCTGGCGGAAGCCGACGCACTGATCCGCAACCTCGGTTTCGAAGGTATTTTCCAGATCGCCAGCCTGCACCCGGACTATGAATTCGCCGGCAGCGAAGCAGACGATATCGCCAACTACACCAACCGCTCCCCTTACCCGACCCTGCACCTGCTCCGCGAGAGCAGCATCGATCGCGCCGTGGCTGCCTTCCCCGGGGCCGAGTCCATTTTTGAGCGCAACATTGAAACGATGGAGCGACTGGGCCATGAAGGCTGGAAAAAGCTCTGGTTAAGCTGAGTTTCCGGATTTTTTCCGGTCAGCCGCGTTTGCTGCGGTCAACCGGAAAAAATGGCCAAAACCGAAATATCCGGATCAGGCCGTTTCGTGACCGGCGCCGTCCTTGTTCTGGCGGCCCAGCGTCAATTCCGAGTTTTCACTGAGCGCAAAGAAGAAGGCATCGACCGCCTTCGGCTCCCCGGAAGCTGCGAAAGTGGTCTGGCCACATTCGCACTGACCGACCCAGATGGCATCGATACCGCGCAGGCCACGGGTGCTGACCGGATTGATGCTGGTCACATCGGCACCGCAGCCGTTGCACACCAGTTTTTCCGGACGGCTTTCCTCGATTTTGGCCTGGGCCTGCGCGATGCGCTGTTCGATCGTACCGCGTTGTTTGGCTTGTCCCATGATCGCTCCTGCAAGATTTTCAGAGGCAGGCAGGATACAGGAGTTTCAGCGCCGCTGTCCGCCTGCCACCGGATCAAGCATCGACAAAGAGGTAACAGCCCTTGCCGGCTGCCTTGGCCCGGTACATCGCCAGATCGGCGCAATGGATGATCGCCTCGGGCGTCGCCACAAACCCGAGTTGCGGAAAAAGGCAGATGCCAATGCTGGCACTGAGCTTCGTGTCGACAGGCAATCCGGGAATCGGCTCCTCAATCAACGTGATGATCTTTTCGGCAAAATGCGCCGCACTGTCGCAGGAACCAATGTCCTGAACGAGCAGGAAGAACTCGTCACCCCCCAAACGGGAAATCGTATCGGTCTCACGCATGGATGCTGCCAACCGCCGGGCAACTTCCCGCAGGGCAACGTCGCCGTTTTCATGTCCGAGTTGATCATTCAGGTTCTTGAAGCCGTCGAGATCGACAAAGAATCCGGCATGGCGCGCTAAATCCCGGCGCGCCAAGGCTAACGCCTGATGAATTCGATCATTGAGCAAATCGCGATTAGGCAGGCCCGTCAAGCGATCATGCAGGGAACGTTCAAGGTGCAGCTGCCGCTCGAGGTCAAGCTGCTGTTCGCGAAGAAAAAGCTGACGACGTTGATACTCGGACAAGTAGCCAGCTGCACCGCCGATCAGGTTGGCCGAAATCATGAAAAAATTCTGGCTGAGCAATATTGGCTCGGGGAAGGCTTTGACGTAGCCAAACAAGACGTTGTAGAGCACCAGCACCAGCATATTGACGCCGAGTGCATCAATGAATCGGGCGCCCAGCAAGTTGTAGGTATAGAAATACGCCAGCACCAGGCCGGGGTAATAATATGCACTGCTTTCGACAGGCAAATGCCAGAGCATGGCTATCAGGCCAAGCGAGGCGGTCAAGCCAACGAGCGCCAGAGGAAACTGGTTGGCTCTGTCGAACCATGGCGAAAACGTCAGTGCCAGCACCCCAACCGGCACCGCCAGCGCCGCCATGCGTATCGACCAGACCAGCCCGAGTTGATCGTGCGGCACAAACAGATGATCGAGTGTGCCGTAAACGAAATAGACAATAACGCCCACCAGAATAGCGGCCCGCCCCTGCAGGCGAAGACGTGGCAGCAAATGCCGGACGAACGCATGCTCGGTTTCCGAATCATGGAAACGCAATGAGAGCATGTGCATTCTGTTCATCGACGATGCGCCACGAAAATGCCTTATGTCACGACATGGCCGCGCTGGCGGCCACTAGGCCTTTCAGGATAGATCAGCGCGGTTCCTTCGACAACATCGGGTTTTCCGGATGTTGCAAGCGCCCGAGCTATGGCAAGATGCTCCAATGCACGCTTTGCCTCGCCTCACTGCGCTCGACTGGATCTCGCTGGCCATCTTTTTTGCCAGTTGGGCCGGCTATGCCTGGTTTTCGGAACATAGCCGCGGCGGTGCCGGCGGCTTGATTGGCACCAGTCAGAAATACCGCCTGCAATGGGCTTACCGGATGCTGGAGCGTGAGGTGCGGGTCATGGATTCGACATTGATCGGCAATCTGATGACCAGCGTTTCGTTCTACGCCAACACCACCATCTACATCATCGCGGGCCTGGTCGCTGCACTCGGCGCCTCCGACAAGCTGCTCAGCTTCACCGCGGATTTGCCCTTCGGTGGCGCCGGCAACCGCGAACTGCTTGAAATCAAGCTGATGCTGTTGCTCGCCTCCTTCGTTTTTGCCTACTTCAAATTCACCTGGTCGCTGCGCCAGTTCAACCTGCTCTCCATCCTTGTCGGGGCCGCACCGCTCGGCAAGGCTGGCGAGACGGGCATCGACAGCTATGCCCGGCGCCTGGCCGGCACCAACAATCTTGCAGGCGACGATTTCAATCGTGGCATCCGCGCCTACTACTTCGGCCTGGCCGCTTCCGGCTGGCTGCTTAACCCGCTGCTGCTCGGCGGCTTGGCCGTGCTTGTGCTGATCGTGCTGTTCCGACGCGACTATCGCTCGCCGGCGCTGCACAATCTGCGCGATCAGCCTTAAGCGGATGGCTGCGAACCGATCCGTGGCCGGCATCGCCTTCGGCCTGATCGCCTACGGCATCTGGGGCTTCTTTCCACTCTACTTTCATCAGCTGTCCGGCATTTCGCCGATGGACATCCTGTCCAATCGCGCGGTCTGGGCCTTTGTTTTCGTCGGCATCCTGCTCACACTGCGTCAGCGCTGGGGTACGGCACTGGCCATTTTCCGGACACCGCGCCACATCGTCATGCTGACCCTGGCTGCACTGCTCGTCGGCAGCAACTGGCTGATGTTTCTGTGGGCCGTCGCCCATCAGCAAGTCGTGGCCTCCAGTCTTGGCTATTTCCTGACGCCGCTGATCAACGTCCTGCTTGGCCTAGTCGTGCTCAAGGAGCGCCTCAACCGGCTGGAGTGGGTCTCTGTTGCGCTGGCCGTCGCCGCCATCGTCAATGAAGTCATCACCCTCGGCAGCCTGCCCTGGATCTCGCTATTTCTGGCCGCGACCTTCGGCACTTACGGACTGGTTCGCAAGCAGGTGCCGGTCGACGCCATTTCCGGTCTGTGGCTGGAAACGCTGGCCATGCTGCCAATTTGTGGCATTTACGTCCTGTGGCAGGCGCAAAGTGGACATTTTGTTTTTGGCGATTTTTCCCGGTTGACCGCGGGATCTGCAAATAGCGGCATGACTGCTGCCTTGTTGGTCGGCTCGGGCATTCTGACCGCGCTACCACTGATGGCCTTTGCGGCGGCGACGCAGCGCCTCGATCTGGCCACCGTCGGCATGCTGATGTACATCAATCCGACGCTGCAGTTTGTCACCGCCGTCTTCATTTTCGGCGAGCCGATGCAGACCGGTCGGTTGATCAGCTTTGCATTGATCTGGCTGGGACTCTTTGTCTTCAGCGCCAGCCTGTGGCGAAAATATCGGCATCCGACCTGATCGCTGCCATCGCCGGCAAAAACCAGGCGACGACGCTATTGAACATCGCCCCCGGTCGATGCCAGCAACTCAATTTTCTGCATCGGCAACTCGGCTACCCGGAGTCTGAGCACCCCGTTGCCATGCCAGAACAGCACGATCCAGATCAACGAGCCCAAGGGCATGACCACGCCAATACCGAACAGAAAAATCTTCACCGTCCGCCCGGTCGGGGTACGGGCAGCAAACATGGCTTCCGTGGCTTTGGGCAAGCTGCGAATCAGGCTGGTATAAGCGCGCAGCAAGGTAACGGCATTTTTTATTATCATGGCCGGCGATTCCTCGTCTAATGTGGATGGAATTATCGGCGCCGAGTATTTCCGGCAGATGACCGTCGCCAAACGTCCAGGCGGCCTGACTGGTCTAGAACTAAAGACTCAACCCCGGCGCCGCAGCGCCATATGGGTCGTAATCATGGTCGGGATCTGCTTGTCCAGATCCGAGCCCTTCTGGCAGCCCAGCATCAGATGCAGCAGACCGCTGGTAAAGGCCCAGGTATCACGCGCCGTGGCCAAAGGGTCCAACCCCTGCCGCAACATACCTTTATCCGCAGCCTTGCGGTAAACCCGTTCAATCTTTTCAAGAAACTCGTAAGCCGGGCGACCCACCTCATCCTGCACGCTGGCAAATTCATCGACGTATTCGCAGCGCGAAATCATGATCTCGAAAACTTCGCGGACAACCGAGCAATCATCCAGCACCCGGAAGAACTCTTTCAACGAGGCTTCGATGGCATCGAGCGGATTGTCGTAGGACTCCGACAACAGAAACGAATCCGTCCTCGCCACCATGGGTGCAAAAACATCGGCCCGCATGGCAAAAAACAGCTCGGCCTTGTCCTTGAAATGCCAGTACACCGCGCCACGCGTCACGCCGGCTTCCTTGGCAATTTTTTCCAGCGTTGACCGGCTGACGCCACATTCGTGAAAGACGGCACGCGCCGATTCAATAATGTCCTTGCGGGTTTTTTCCGCTTCTTCCTTGGTTTTTCTAACCATCTTGATCTCTCCCGGCCTGGCAATTTTCTGGCTTGGCCGCTGTCCATGTTAAGGCATCGCAACCTTCACCTGAAATATTTTACATACATCCGTGTTTGTATATAATAGCGCAAACATTTCAAATTTGGAGCAATTCCCATGACTTCCGGAAATATGGCGCGGCGCAAAACCATTTCGATCATTCTTGGCGCGACCGTACTTGGTACCGCCCTGCTCGCCGGATGCTCCGACAGCAAACCGGCCGGCGCGCCGCCGATGGGGCCGATGCCAGTCACCGTACTCGACGTTCAGCCACAGAAAATTCCCAGCTCCGTCGAGGTCATGGCGCAAACCGAAGGTGCCCGCGAAACTGAAGTTCGCGCTCGCGTCGCCGGCATTCTGGTCAAGCGCCTTTATCAGGAAGGCGAGACAGTCAAGGCCGGCCAGCCGCTGTTCCAGATCGACCGCTCCAGTTACGAAATCGCGCTGGCCGAGGCCAAGGCCAAGGCCGACCAGACCAGCCGCGAAATGAATCGCCTGAAAGGCCTGATCGATGCCAAGGCAATCAGCCAGAAGGAATACGACGATGCGGCGTCGGCCAATGCCATCGCCCAGGCCGCGCTGCACCAGGCCCAGCTCAACCTGTCGTGGACGACCGTCACCGCGCCGGTTTCCGGCACGACCGGCCGCGCTGCCAAATCCGAGGGCAACCTGATCACCGCCGGCGCCGATAGCCTGCTCACCTCGATCTACCAGAGCAACCCGATCTGGGTTCGCTTCAGCCTCGGTGACAGCGACCTCGCCAAGTTGCCAGGTGGCCGCGCCACACGAAGCAACATCACCGGGGTGGAGCTGATCCTGGCGGACGGCACGGTTTACCCCAAGGCCGGCAAACTCAATTTCCTCGCCAGCAACATTGACACTACCCTGGGCACCCAGGCCCTGCGCGCCGAGTTCGACAACCACGACAATCAGTTGCTGCCCGGGCAATTTGTCCGTGTCCGCCTGCTCACCGGCGAGCGCGATGGCGTTTTCCTGGTACCCCAGTCGGCCGTCATTCAGTCCGAGCAAGGCACAGTCGTCATGCTGGCCGGTGACGGTGACAAGGTCGCACCTCGCCCGGTGCAGGTCGGCGAATGGCGCGGCAAGGACTGGGTCATCCTCGGTGGTCTTAAGGCTGGCGACAAGGTGATTATCGACAACCTGATCAAGCTCCGCCCTGGCGCCCCGGTTGCCCCACACGGCCCGGGTGAAAAGCCGGGCGCTCCGGCCCCGGCCAAAGAAGGTGCCGCCACTCCCGCCAAGGACACTGCAGCCGCACCGGCCAAGCAGGGTTAAGGAGCAGCCATGTCAAAATTCTTCATCAACCGGCCGATCTTTGCGTCGGTCATCTCGATCATCATCGTGATCGCGGGTCTGGTCGCCTCGCGGGTGCTGCCTATCGCGCAGTATCCGGAAATCGCGCCGCCAACCGTGCTGATCACCGCCACCTATCCGGGTGCTTCGGCCGAAACCCTGGCCAAGACAGTCGCCGCGCCGATCGAGGAGCAATTGAACGGCGTCGAGAACATGCTGTACTTCAATTCTTCGGCCACTGCCAACGGTACCGTGACGATCACCGCGACTTTCGAGGTCGGCACAAATGCCGACCTTGCCGCGGTCAACGTCAACAACCGGGTCAAAGCGGCCGAGCCGCGCCTGCCTGCCGCCGTGCGGACCAACGGGGTGATCGTCCAGAAGCGTTCGAATGACATTCTGAACGTCGTTGCGCTGAAGTCCGAGGGCGGCAAGTACAGCACGCTGTTCCTGTCCAACTACGCCAGTCTGAACATCGCCGATGAACTGAAACGGATCAAGGGCGTCGGCGACGTCACCATTTTCGGCGCCCAGGACTACTCGATGCGCATCTGGCTAAAGCCGGACCGCATGGCCCAGCTGGGCGTCACGACCAGCGAAGTGTCCAGTGCCATCGCCGCCCAGAATGCGCAGAACGCCGCCGGAAAGATTGGTCAGGACCCCTCCCCGGCAGACCAGCAGCTGGTCTATACGGTGACGGCCAAAGGACGCCTGCTGAGCGAAGAGGAATTCGGCAACATCGTCATCCGCGCCAGCGGTCCCGGCGGCATCTTGCGGCTCAGGGATATCGCCCGCATCGAACTCGGCGCCTACAACTACGACCAGCGCGTGACGCTGGATGGCCAGCCGACCATCGCCATGGGCGTCTTCCTGCAGACGGGCGCAAATGCGCTGGAAACGGCCGCGGCCATCCGCACCAAGATGAATGAATTGAAACTTCGTTTCCCGGAGGGTATGGACTACGTCATTCCCTACGACACGACCTACTTTGTATCTGCCTCCATCAAGGAGGTTGTCCATACGCTGATCGAAGCCATGTTGCTGGTTCTCGCCGTCGTCTTCATCTTCCTGCAGAGCTGGCGCGCCACGCTGATCCCGATGATCGCCGTGCCGATCTCGCTAATCGGCACGTTCGCCGGCCTCTGGCTGTTCGGCTTCTCGATCAACATGCTGACACTTTTCGCCATGGTGCTGGCAATCGGCATCGTCGTCGACGATGCCATCGTCGTCCTGGAAAACGTCGAGCGCCTGATGGCCGAGGAAAAACTGCCACCCAAAGAGGCGGCGATCAAGGCGATGCAGCAGGTAACCGGTGCGCTGATCGCCATCGTGCTGGTACTCTGCGCGGTGTTCGTCCCGGTCGCCTTCCTCGGCGGCATAGCCGGCCAGCTCTACAAGCAGTTTGCCGTTACTGTCGCGGTTGCCGTCGTACTTTCCGGCGTTGTCGCGCTAACTCTGACACCGGCGCTGTGTGCGCTGCTGCTCAAGGCGCAGCACACCGAGAACAAATGGTTCGCGCCGTTCAACCGGATGTTCGAGCGCCTGACCGGCAACTACACCCGTGCGGTCGGCTTCACGCTCAAGCACGGCATCATCGGAGCCTTGATTTTTGCCCTGATGATCGGCGGAACCTTAGCCTTCTTCCGCATTATCCCCGGCGGTTTCGTGCCGGCCGAAGATCAGGGCTACCTGGTCTCGGCGTTGATCCTGCCTGACGGCGCAACCCTGAAGCGCACCGAGAAAACCGGCGAAAACATGCGCCAGATGTTTGCCAAGGATGAAGCTGTAGCCCACACCTTCATCGTTTCCGGCTTCGACCTGATCGGCGGTGGCAACAAGCCTAATGCCGGCACCATTTTCATCCCGCTCAAGGACTGGTCGGAACGTCAGGGCAAGGCACAGGACCTGGCCGGCAAGTTCATGGGCTTCGGCATGATGCAGCCGGACGGCATCGGCCTGGTCTTCAATCCGCCGCCGATCCGTGGTCTCGGCACCGCCGGCGGCTTCGAAGTCTATGTTCAGAACCGCGTGGATGGCGATGCCCGCAAGCTCAACGAGGTTACCCAGGGCTTCATCGCCGAATTGCAGAAGCACCCGGAATTCACCCGTATCTCGACCTTCTTCCGGCCAACCGTGCCGCAACTGTTTGTCGAGGTTAACGAGCAGAAGGCCTTGGCACTCGGCATCCCGATCGGCGATATCTACTCGACCCTGCAAAGCACGATGGGCGCACTGTACGTCAATGACTTCAACAAGGCCGGCCGCGTCTATCGTGTGCAGCTACAGGCCGAGGCCAACTACCGGATGAAGCCGGACGACATCGGCAAGGTCTACGTCAAGAGCACGACCACCGGCGCCATGATTCCGCTGTCCGCGGTCACTGTCGTCAAAAACATCGTCGGCCCGGAGCAGATCGAACGCTTCAATGGCTTCATCGCCGCCAAAGTAATGGGCGACAGCAAGCCGGGCATCAGTTCGGGTGACGCCATCAAGATCGTCGAGGATGTCGCCGCTGCAACCTTGCCCGACGGTTACGGTGTCGCATGGACAGGCCAGGCTTTCCAGGAAAAGCGCAGTTCCGGCTCTTCGCTGCAGGCTTTCGGCTTTGCCGTGGTGATGGTCTTCCTGATCCTCGCCGCCCAGTACGAGAAATGGTCGCTGCCCGTCGCCGTCGTGATGGCGGTCCCCTTCGCGCTGATGGGTGCGCTGACGGCGATCTGGGTGCGCGGCATGCCGAACGACATTTACTTCCAGATCGGTCTCGTCGTACTGATAGGGCTGGCCTCGAAGAACGCCATCCTGATTGTCGAGTTCGCAGCCCAGAAGTACGAGGAAGGGATGAGCGCTGCCCAGGCTGCCGTCGAAGCTGCCCGCCTGCGCCTGCGGCCGATCATCATGACCTCGCTCGCCTTCGTGCTCGGCGTCTTCCCGCTGGTCAAGGCCACTGGCGCCGGCGCCGGAGCCCGGCAGTCGATGGGTACTGGCGTCTTCGGCGGCATGCTGGCCGCCACCTTCATCGCCACGCTGTTCGTCCCGCTCTTCTTCAAATGGCTCGAGCGCGGCAAGCAGCAGACGCCGACCGCTCCGACGGAGGAAAAATAAGATGCATTCCTTGCCCCTCAAACATTTCAAAATTCGCCCGATTTTGGCGTTGACCGCAGCACTCGCCCTCGCCGGCTGCGCCGTAGGCCCTGACTACGTCCGCCCGACATCCACCTTGCCGGAATCAGCGCAGGATGTCGCCACAGCCCAAGCGCCGATCAATCCAAGCTGGTGGACGCTGTTTGGCGATGCGGACCTCAACTCACTGGTCGAGCAAACATTGACCGCCAACCAGGATCTGCAAGCAGCTATCGCCCGCCTCGATGCCGCCGAAGCGGCGGCCCGCGAAGCTGGCGCCGACTACCTGCCACGTGTCGGTCTGGAAGCCAGCACCGGCCGCAACAAGAGCAGCGGCGAAACCTTCAACGGCAAGAAGATCGGTGGCGCCACCTACAACAGCAACCACGTCGCCGCGACCTTGAATTATGAAGTCGACCTCTGGGGACGCATCCGGCGCAACAATGAAGCCGTTCGCGCCGACGCACTGGCCAGTCGCTTTGGTCGCGACAGCCTGCGGCTGACCCTGGTCGGCCAAGTGGCCAATGAATACCTCAACCTGCGCAGTCTGGACGGTCAGATCGACGTCACGGCGCAAACGCTGGAATCTCGCAAGCAAGCGTTCAAGATCGTGCAGGCGCGCGTGAACGGTGGCACCGCCTCGGGCCTGGAACAAGCTCAGGCCGAAAGTGCCTTGAATGGCGCCCAGGCCCAGTGGAGCGAGTTGAAACGCCAGCGGGCGCTCTCTGAAAGTCAGATTGCCCTGCTCAGCGGGCAGCCCGGGATGAAGATCAAGGCAACCGGTCTCGACCAGTTGCCACTGCCACCAACGCCGCCGGCCGGCCTGCCCTCGGCGCTACTGGAAGCGCGCCCGGATATTCGTCAGGCTGAAGAAAAGCTGATCGCCGCCAATGCCCGCATTGGCGTTGCCAAGGCGGCCTATTACCCGACAATCAGCCTGACCGGCGCCTTGGGCAGCGAAAGCATGGCGCTCTCCAACCTGTTCTCGGGCGGAGCCAGCATCTGGTCTGCCGCCCTGGGTCTGGCCATGCCGATCTTTGATGCCGGACGGACCGACGCGCGGGTCGATCAGGCGACGGCAGCACAGCAGGAAACCCTGGCCAATTACCGTAAAACGGTGCAAACCGCTTTCAAGGAAGTCAATGACGCCATCGTCGGCCTGCACGCCTATAGCGACGAGGAAGCCGCCTACTCGGATCAGGTTGGCGCCTCGCAAAAAGCGCTCGACCTTGCCCAGAAACGTTATGAGGCAGGCTATAGCGGCTATATGGATCTGCTGGATGCCCAGCGCACGCTGAACAGCGCCCAGTTGCAGTATCTGGCCAGCCGCAAGAGTCGCCTGGCCGCCGCAGTTGATCTGTTCAAGGCATTGGGCGGCGGCTGGGTGGCCGGTTAATTCAGATCAGCGCTCCCGCTGGCGTTCCAGCGGGGTGCGACGGTCAACCGGAAAAAACAGTCAAAAACCTAATCCGGGCGGGCCATCAGGTCCGCCCTTTATCATTGCATCAACCCAGACGACGACGCGCCTCGAACAGGCAAACGCCCGCTGCAACCGAAACGTTCAGACTTTCCACGGCGCCGTACATCGGAATCTTGACCAACTGGTCGCAGTTCTCGCGCGTCAGGCGCCGCATGCCCTCGCCTTCGGCCCCCAACACCCAAGCTGTGGCCTTGGGCCATTCCGCCGTGTAGAGATCGCTATCGGCCTCACCCGCCGTGCCAACTACCCAGATCTCCCGCTCCTGTAGTTCACGCAGGGTCCGCGCCAGGTTGGTCACCATCACGTAAGGGACCGTTTCAGCCGCGCCGCAGGCCGTCTTGGCCGCCACATCGGTCAGTCCGACCGCCCGATCCTTGGGCGCGATGACGGCATGCACGCCGGCCGCATCGGCCACCCGCAGACAGGCCCCCAGGTTGCGCGGGTCGGTAATCCCATCGAGCACCAGCAAAAACGCCGGTTCTTCCAGCGTATCGAGCACATCATCGAGGTGGGCCAGCTTGCGATCACCTTCGATACGGGCCAGAACCCCTTGATGCTTCGCGCCGGGCGCCATGCCATCGAGCCGACTGCCGTCGGCACCAATCACCTTGACCCCCTGCAATTCGGCATGGGCCAGCAAGTCACGTGCACGCCCATCATGGCGAGTGGCATCGATGATGATTTCCTTGACCGACTCCGGGTCATGACGAAGTTTGGCAGTGATGGCATGAAAACCGTAGATCAGGCGGGAAGACATAGCTGCTTTCTTGATTCAGGAGCGCGGATTTTACCGCGCCACGGCCGTCGGCCGGAAACGGCCTCAACGCCCAGTCGCATCAGGGCGCGTCAGATGCCCTTGATCAGAGAATCTTCGCGGGAAATCCAGCGCGACAGGAAAAGGTCGTGCAGGGCGATGTGGTTGGTCACCCAACGGGTCAACAGCTGATCGAGTTCGCGAATTCGTGAAACGATGTGATGCGAGTCAAGCGCGGACACAATCTCCTGAACGGTCATCGAAATCGCCGCATGGTCTTCCATGTGGGCTTCACAGACATCGCGGTCGACCATCAGCAACAATGAGTCGCGCATGACCGCTTCTTCAGTCTTGAAATGTTCGAGAATGAAGGCAAACACATCGCCAAGCAGACTGATCAAATCAGCTTCGCAGCGCTGCTGAACGGCTTGACCACAACCCAGACAATCCTTCAAACCATATTGATCGATACAGATCTTGCGCAGATTGGCAATGGCGCCGATCAGGAATCGATGCTCAAAATCGATGAGTTTGTGCCCGGTCACCAACTCGGGCGGCAACTCCCCGGTCGCCATCCAGTGAGCAGTAATATCAGTCAAAGCACTGGCAGAGGTCCCATCCTGGAAAGGGTTAGAAACCACCAATTGCTTCGTCATCTTCACTCCACAAAATTCAGGGTATAGTATTTTACCGACCTAATTTGGTGCATATTGCGTAACAATTGTGAATTTTCGTAATGCACACTCCCATCAATTGCGCCAACCGAGGAATCCATTTGTTATCGGACAATCAGAAACGTTGGGGTGTTGACCAGTGGGCAGCCTATCTGAGCAGCCAGGCATTGCCTTGCATGCCTCGCTCGAAATCGATGTTGCTACAATTGGAGTCGGCACTGGGGGAGCAACTGTCGGCACGGGAACTTGCCGACATTGCAGGCGGCGACCCGTTTCTCTGCCTCCGACTGCTACGCGAGGCCGAAAGCCACAGAGTCCGGCGACTTGAACACGAAACAACGACGCCCCTGGGCGCCGTCATGCAACTCGGCACCGACACCTTCCGCCGGCTCCTGCTTGACAGTCCTGAAACCGATGAGACGATCGTTGGTCTGGCCGGGTGTGAGGCACGCGCCTTTCTGGCCAGACATCTGGCACTGCGCTGGGGAACGGCCCGAGCCGATATTTCGCCTGATGAAATTGCAATGGCCGCACTGCTCTCAGAAATTGGCGAATTATTGCTCTGGCTGTTTGCACCGGCGTTGCCGGAAGCGGCCGATGCCGCGTTGCACTCGGGTCGTGCGGCGCGCTCGCTACAGGCACAGTTGGACGCATGCGGATTCCGCTTCAAGGATTTGACGCTCAAGTGTGCATTGATCTGGCATCTGCCGCCCTTGCTGACGCAATTGATACGGGGTGTCGACAATACTCGCGCCAACCTGTCACGTGTCTGTGTCGACGCAGCACGACATCTAACGTCCGGTGGCCCCGATGACCCTGCATTGCCTTCCAATATCGCTGAAGCCAAACACATCATTCCCGGCGCAACGCTTGAATGGCTGGCCGAGCAACTTCCTGGCCTCAACGAGGCACAAGTGGCCAGCATCGCGCTCAAGGCAGCCGATCTGGTCGATCCGCACCACCCTTGAGCGCGATTGCTGCGGTCAACGCTTCTTTGTGGCCGTTTTTCGAACTGGCTTGGCTGCCGCAGCCTTGCTCCGCGACGCTACCGACTTTCTGGCAGCAGGCTTGGCAGATGCCTTGTCGGACTTTTTGGCCGAGGGCTTGGCAGATTTTGCGGCAACCTTGGGTCCTGCTTTCTTGGTCGCCGGCACTTGAGCGGGGACCGCCTTGGCTACCTGCACTTGGCCAACAGAGCGCTTGCCCGATGCTTTTAGCGTGCCCTTGGGCAGGGTCTTGCTACCCGCGTAAGCCTTCTCGCTACCGGCCAGGACGAAATCAATGCGGTTCGACTCTAGATCCGCCCGTACCAGTTTGACGCGGACCCGGTCACCCAGACGGAAGCGCTGCCCCGTCCTTTCGCCCAGCATCTGGTGCTTGATATTGTCAAATTGGAAGTAATCAGCCCCCAGGTCGGAGACATGTACCAGACCTTCGATATAAACAGTGTCCAGTGCGACAAAAATTCCGAAGGCAGTGACCGCTGATATCGTCCCTTCGAACTCCTCGCCAATGCGCTCCTTCATGAAGAAAGTCTTCAGCCAGTTTTCGACATCACGCGTTGCCTCATCGGCCCGACGCTCGGTGCTCGAACATTGAAGACCAATGTCGTCCCATGGCCGATCCGGTATATATTTTTCGCCGGCGAGCACAGCCTTGATGGCACGATGGACAAGCAGGTCGGGATAGCGGCGGATTGGCGACGTAAAGTGCGTGTAGTGTTCGTAGGCCAAACCGAAATGGCCGACATTGTCCGGGCTGTACATCGCCTGACGCAGCGACCGCAGCATGACGGTCTGCAATAACTGAAAGTCCGGACGCTGCTTCACCTTGTCGAGAAGTATGGCGTAATCCTTGGCTCGAGGATCGTCACCGCCACCCAAGGCGAGGCCAAACTCGCCGAGGAAGGTTCGCAGGTTTGCGAGTTTCTCTTCTGATGGCGCAGCATGAATGCGGTACAGGCAAGTCTGCTTGTTCTCGGCCAGGAAATCAGAGGCGCAGACGTTGGCGGCCAGCATGCATTCCTCGATAATCCGGTGCGCGTCGTTGCGCACCACTGGCACGATATTCTCGATTTTGCCCTGTTCGTTGAACAGCATTTGCGTTTCGATCGTCTCGAAGTCGATCGCCCCACGCTGGCCGCGCGCCTTGTGCAAGGCCGCAAACAGTTTGTAGAGATTCTGGACGTGCGGCAAAACACTGCGGTGGACATCGGTATCGGGCACTTTCTCACCGGACAGCCATGACCAGACGAGGTTGTAGGTCAAACGGGCGTGCGATTTGAACACCGCCGGATAGAACTTATATTTTCCAATCTTGCCGGTCGAACTGATCTCCATGTCGCAAACCATGGCCATGCGCTCGACATCGGGATTAAGCGAACAGATGCCATTCGACAGCTTTTCGGGCAACATTGGGATCACACGACGCGGAAAATAAACCGAGTTGCCACGCTCCACCGCCTCGCGGTCAAGCGCCATGCCGGGCTTTACGTAATGCGACACGTCGGCAATCGCCACAATCAGGCGCCAACCTCGGCCCTTCTTTTCGCAATAGACAGCATCGTCGAAATCACGCGCTGTCTCGCCATCGATGGTCACCAGCGCCACGTCGCGCAAATCGACGCGCCCTTTCAGGTCGGCCTTCGTAACCTTGTCCGGCATGGCCTTGTTTTCATCCTGAGCCGCCTTGGAAAACTCGAAAGGCAAATCGTGCTTGCGCAGCGCAATCTCGATCTCCATCCCCGGGTCGGCATAATTGCCAAGCACTTCGATGATCTTGCCAATGGGCTGTGAAAACTTGCTGGGTTGTTCAATGAGCTGAACCATCACGACCTGGCCCGATTGCGGTTTGTTCTTTGACTTGGGCTCAGGCGGCACCAGAATATCCTGTGATATTCGCTTGTTTTCCGGGGCGACGACCACGACACCATGTTCGACAAACACCCGCCCGACAATCCGCGTATTGACTCGCTCGGTAACTTCCACAATTCCGCCTTCAGGGCGGCCCTTGCGGTCAATGCCGGTGACTCGAACAAGTGCCCGGTCACCATGCAGGACTTTTTTCATCTGGTGCTGATCGAGGAAAATATCGGCACTACCATCATCAGGAATCAGGAAACCGTAACCATCCGGATGCCCCTGAATCCGCCCTGCGGTCAAACTCGCCCGCTCTGGCAGCATGTAGGCCCCTTTGCGGTTTCGCATCAGCTGCCCTTCACGCTCCATCGCACCCAGGCGACGCTGGAACATCTCGCGCTCGCTCTCTGCGATATCCAGCAACGCCACCAACTCGCCAAACTCAACCGGGCGAGCTTCATCAGTCAAAATTTGGGAAACATATTCGCGGGAAGGCAAAGGAAACTCATATCTAGCCAACTCCCGCTCAAAAAATGGATCAGCGCGGCGTATTTTTGACAACTTTTTTCTTGACATCAATTCTTCTTTCTCTATAATGGCGGCTCTTCGCACCTGTGCCCAGGTGGCGGAATTGGTAGACGCACTAGTTTCAGGTACTAGCGGGTAACTCCGTGGGGGTTCGAGTCCCTTCCTGGGCACCAGCGATTTTGATAGAAGGCCTTGTTCAAACAAGGCCTTTTTTCATTCTGTCGCCTGGTTTTGACAAACAGCCAACACGACCATTTGTTAAACCGCCTGCATTGTCTCACAGCGCATACCCGCTCGTCCCCCGGAAACAATTGCTCACACTTGCGTACACAGCACGGGTCATCCACCAGCGTGACTAAAGCGTTATTCGGCTTGTTCAAACGACAAAAACGAGTCGAACCATGAAAAAACCAGTTTCCACCCTCTGTATTGCTGCGACCTTGGCCATGTCTTTCAATAGTTCTGCTCAGGCAGACTGGGGTCGCCATGACCGTGGCTACCGTGACTATCAACCGATGCATCATCAACATCGCGGTGGTTCGGGCTGGGTTGGTCCCGCGGCCATTCTCGCTATCGCTGGCCTCGCTATCGGCTCAGCTGTCGCATCACAAAGCTACTATGCCCCCGCACCAGTCTATAGTGCCCCGCCGCCGCGCCCTATGCCCAGTCCAAATTACGGTACATGGTATTACTGTGGTTCGTCCGACATGTACTATCCCAATACCAACGCCTGTCCGGAAGGCTGGCAAGCTGTACCGGCTCAATAAAAAACGGGCCATATCGGCCCGTGTTTTTAGAAATCACTCGACAACAGCACCCCTGATCATTGATTGAATGGGTGCTGCTTGAGAATGGTTTCATCTCGCTCAGGACCAGTCGATACGATAGCTATTGGCACTTCGCATAGCTGCTCCAGACGATCGAGATATGCGCGCGCTTCGACGGGAAGGTCTTCCCAACATTTGACGCCAAAAGTCGTATCACTCCACCCCGACATAGTTTCGTAGATCGGCTCACAACGTGCAACTTCGTCCGCACCAATTGGAAGCAGATCAATAACCTTGTCATCAAGCTTGTAGCCAGTGCAGATATTCAGTTCCTTCAGGCCATCAAGTACATCCAGCTTGGTAATGCATAGACCCGTCAGGCCATTGATGCGACCGGAACGACGCAACGCAGCAGCATCAAACCAACCGCAGCGGCGCTTGCGACCCGTAACAGTGCCAAACTCGCGACCAACCTGCGACATCTGGTAGCCCGGCACGCCTTCAGTCTCGATATCCAACTCGCTTGGGAACGGACCGCCACCGACGCGGGTGCAGTAAGCTTTGGTGATCCCCAACACATAATGCAGCATCCCCGGACCGATACCCGAGCCAGCCGAGGCCTGTCCGGCAACACAGTTGGAAGAGGTAACAAACGGGTAAGTACCGTGATCAATATCAAGCAGGGTACCTTGTGCCCCTTCGAACAACAAGTTGGAACCGGCCTTGTTAGCAGCGTAGAGTGCGGCTGAAACATCAGTCACCATCGGCCGTATCTGCTCCGCATCAGCCATTGCCTGATCATATACCGTCTGAAAATCGACGGCAGGTGCCTTGAAATATTGTGTCAGAACAAAATTATGGTACTCCAGAACCTCTTTCAATTTCTCAGCGAAACGCGCTGGATGAAACAGGTCATATACACGCAGACCACGACGTGAAACCTTGTCTTCGTAGGTCGGGCCGATACCCTTGCCTGTCGTGCCAATCTTCTTGTCTTCAGACTTGACGCCTTCACGGGCCTTGTCGATGGCGGAATGGTAGGGCAGGATCAACGGGCAACCCGGGCTGATTTTCAGGCGCGAACGTACGTCAATACCTCCCTTTTCCAATTCGGCTATTTCAGAAAGAAGATGATGGACGTCAAGCACAACGCCATTGCCGATATAGCACTCAACCCCGTCGCGCACGATACCTGAAGGAACAAGATTCAGTTTATAAACCTGCTCGCCTACAACCAGCGTGTGGCCAGCATTATGCCCACCTTGAAAACGCACAACTCCCTTTGCATGGTCAGTAAGCCAATCAACGATCTTCCCCTTACCTTCGTCGCCCCACTGGGTCCCCACCACGATGACATTCTTTGCCATTTTTAATCCTCTTGTATAGCTTCAATAATCCAGTGCTCGCCGACCAAGGCCAGCTTACGATCACAGACGGGGCCCTCGCATGCTGCTTCACCAGGCAGGAGCTGAACAACCGTCTCACCTTGTTCCCGGAGCGCTGAGACATGAGCTGAAAGCCGTTTGTCATGACTGGCGTGCGGTGCCAGAATTGCGCCATTTGACTTTAAGTCCGCTGCAAAACGCGCCACTTCGCGTAAATCCATCGAAAACCCAGTCGCCGGACGAGCGCGGCCAAACGCTTTGCCTGCCCCGTCATACCGCCCCCCCATGGCAATCGCGGCTGGATAACCAGAACAATAGGCAGCGAAGACCACACCGTTGTGGTAATGGTAACCACGCAAATCGGAGAGATCGACTGAAAACGGTAAATCAGGCGCAGCAGATATTAGGTGACGCAGACCATTTAAAGCAGATGAAAGCTCAGGCAAGGCTGGCAACTCTTCAACCGCGCGCTCTATAACCTCGGCTCCACCATAAAGCTGCGGCAATCGCAAAAGCGCTTCACGATAAGGCGATGGAACATCGATGCATGCCTCTTCCAAACCGGGAACATCCTTCGCTTGCAAAAGGCTGAGGACATTTTCCTCTGCTTCTTGAGGCAATCCGGATGCTTCTACGAGTGCACGGAATATTCCCACGTGCCCAAGGTCTATGCGGCTGATCGCAAGATTAACCTTGGCAAATGCTCCCGCCATTAACCGAATGACGTCAAGATCCGCTTCAATACCAGCATATCCGTAAAGCTCTGCGCCAATCTGCACAGCCTCACGGCCCGCAGAAATAGTAGCAGGCAACGTGTGAAGCACACTTCCGCAATAGCAGAGCCGAGTAACCCCTGAATGATTGAGCAGATGCGCGTCAATGCGAGCTACCTGTGGCGTAATGTCTGCTCTAACCCCCATCGTACGTCCAGATAACTGATCAACCAACTTGAAGGTTCGCAATTGCAAATCCTGCCCTGCACCAGTCAGCAATGACTCCAGATATTCGAGCATTGGTGGCATGACCATTTCGTAACCATGGCTCCGAAAATGGTCCAAAACAGCGCGACGCAATTCTTCAATACGAACAGCCTCGGCTGGTAGCGCATCGGCCAGATATTCAGGTAACAACCAGTTCATGAGAAAAAGATCAAAAAAATCAGACCGATCAGCATCGAAGTCAAACCAACAAAGCGAATTTGTCCATCTGAAAATTGAATTAGGCGACGGAATGTTTCACGCCATGCCGCCGGCGCAATAAATGGCATAAGGCCCTCGAACACCAGCATTAGCGCGAAGGCAATAAGCAAGGTTGAGGTCATTTACCTTTGTCGTTTCCACGCCCGGCACTCTTCATATATTTGAAGAACTCGGAATTCGGTTCAATAACCAACACGTCGTTTTTAGTTTTGAAACTGCCACGATAGGCTTCAAGGCTGCGATAGAACGAATAGAACTCAGCGTTTTGGCCAAATGCTTGAGCATATGTATTCGTTGCCTTCGCATCGCCTTCACCCTTGATTTTCTGCGAATCACTATAAGCTTGCGCAACGATAATCTCGCGCTGGCGATCCGCGTCGGCTCGAATCTTTTCTGCCTCGGCAAAACCCTCAGAGCGCAGTTCGTTGGCCACCCGCTTACGCTCGGCCTCCATTCGACGATAAACTGCTTCGCTGACTTCAGTCGGAAGCTCTACACGTTTCAGACGAACGTCAACAATCTGAACACCAATCTTGCGCGCATCGACATCAGCCTTTTCACGCATTTGAGTCATTACCTGATCCCGCTCTCCAGAAACCACATCGTGAACAGTCCGCTTACCGAACTCCTCACGTAATCCGGCATTGACGGTCTGATTCAGCCGGGTTTTTGCCCGAGACTCATCGCCGCCAACAGAGATGTAATAGAGTTGAGGATCAACAATGCGCCATTTGATATATGAATCAACCAGGACGTTTTTCTTTTCGGACGTAATAAAGCGCTCTGGTTCAGCATTGTCCAGCGTAATGATGCGTTTTTCAAAATAGCGAACATTTTGAACCATCGGAATCTTGAAATAGAGGCCGGGGTCACTAATCGCACGCTTAACTTCACCCAACTGGAAAACCACGGCAAACTGACGCTGATCAACAGTAAAGATCGACATGGCCAGAATTACCAGCACTGTGGCGATGAAAGCTCCAAATAAATTGACACGTGGGCTCATTAACGTCCCTCCCGATCTCGTGAACGCAACGATCCATCGCGCGAACTGGATGAATACGAACCGCCACCAACCTTAGGTGCACCTTCCATCTGCGGCGGTGCATCAGACGACAACGGTGCTTGAGGTTTTACCGTAGAAGGAGCTACGGATGCTTCGGGAACTCCCTGGACAGCTGGTGCAACACTGGCCGCCTGCATCAGCTTATCAAGAGGCAGATACAACAGATTGCCCTGCCCCTTTGCGTCAACCATGACCTTGCTAGTATTGGAATAAATTTGTTGCATCGTTTCCAGATACATCCGCTGCCTGGTTACCTCTGGGGCCTTGGCATATTCCGTAAGCACTTGCTTGAAGCGCGAAGCGTCACCCTCTGCAGACGAAATCACACGTTGCTTGTAACCATTGGCCTCTTCAAGAAGGCGCGCAGCCGTACCCTTGGCTTTTGGAATCACATCATTTGCATAAGCCTGGCCTTCATTCTTTTGGCGTTCGCGGTCCTGACCGGCCTTGACTGCATCGTCAAATGCCGCTTGAACCTGCTCAGGTGGCTGCGCATTCTGCATCGTCACCTTGGATATCATGATGCCACTCTTGTAACGGTCAAGAATATCCTGCATCAATTTGGCAGCCTGCGTAGCAATCTGCTCGCGCCCTTCATAAAGCACGAAGTCCATTTTGCTCTTGCCGACAATTTCGCGAACGGCGGTTTCAGCAGCCCCCATCACCGCATCATCGGTTGAACGATTGTTAAACAAATATTCGACAGGATCCTTAAGAATATATTGGACAGCAAACTGAATATTTACAATGTTTTCATCATCCGTCAGCATCAGTGCTTCCTTGAGCACCTTGTTACGCTCACTACCGCGGTAACCAATTTCGATGGTCCGAACGCCGGTCAAATTCACCAATTCATGCGACTGAATCGGGTATGGCAAGCGCCAGCGCAGCCCAGGATCGGTAGCCTCCTTAAAACTCCCAAACTGCAAAACCAACCCACGCTGCGACGCATCAACAATATAGAAACCCGACGCAAGCCAGACTACGGCAGCCAGAACCACCAAGAGCCCGACTCCGCCACCGATGAATTTAGGATTGAAGTCGATATTCGGTAGGCGGGGACCATCGCCCCCACCATTTCCGCTTCCACCACCCTTCTTGCCGAAAATTCCGGATAATTTCTGATTGAAATCGCGCCACAACTCTTCCAAGTCTGGCGGACCATCGTTAGGGCGGCGTGGGCCATTGCTACCATTGGGTTTGTCGCTATCACCGCCACCGCGGTTTCCCCACTGTGGATCGTTGAGCGACATGAAAATGCCTAGGGTCGGAATCATGGATATCGGAATTCAGTTAATGTAGTCGTGTTGTACTTCATATTCGGTCAAGGCTATTTCCTTGTTACGGGCATCAGCCTTGGCCCGGGCATATTCGGCCAAGGATTCTCTAAGGAGATCCAAACCTTCGCCAGTACGCGCACTGACTCGAACGCGCGCGATACTACCATATTCATCTCGCTCGATGCCCGGCCGGGCATCGGTAAGGTCTATCTTGTTCCAAGCCACTACCTGCCTGACCTGTTCAGCCCCAATATCGAGCAGCACTTTATTTACTTCCCACACCTGCTCGTCACGTGCATGACTTGCACTATCAACAACATGCAGGAGTAAATCTGCATGAGTTGCCACCTCTAAGGTTGCATGGAATGCATCCACCAAAGAGTGCGGCAAGTCGCGAATAAAGCCAACGGTATCTGAAATAACAATATTTCCTGCGTCCCCAATCCACAATTTGCGTGATGTAGTGTCTAGCGTAGCGAACAACTGATCTGCTTCATAAACGCCCGCATGGGTCAGCGCATTAAACAAGGTTGACTTGCCGGCGTTTGTATATCCAACGAGCGAAACATTCAAGACATCTCCACGCATCCGAGCCTTACGCTGGACTACTCGCTGGCGAGAGAGCCGCTGTAATCGCTCTTTCAAAAACTTGACCCGAGCCCCAAGGAGACGCCGGTCAGTTTCAAGTTGTTTTTCGCCCGGGCCGCGCATGCCGATACCACCGCGTTGCCGCTCCAAGTGAGTCCAACCTCTCACAAGCCTAGTAGACAAATGCTCCAACTGTGCTAGTTCAACCTGCAACTTACCCTCCGCGCTGGAAGCCCGGAGAGCAAAGATGTCCAGAATCAAACTAGTTCTGTCTATTACCCTGCACTTGAGGACGCGCTCAAGATTGCGTTCCTGTGCCGGCGAAAGCTCATGATTGAAAATAATAAGATCTGCCTCGCCAGCAGCCACAATCATCCCGATCTCTTCGACCTTACCTTTTCCAGCATAGGTTTTTGGATCAGGACTTTGTCGACGGCCAAATACCTCAGCCACGACAAGACCTCCAGCTGACTCAGCCAACAAGCGCACTTCCTCCAGTTGATCGTCAAGATCAGGCTGGCCAAAATCTAGTTGAACAATCACCGCGCGCTCGCCGGCGGCTGGTCGTTCAATCATCGGTGCTTCCTGAGAAGATAAGCGAAAGCCCGCCAAAATAGCGGGCCACCAGACAGTGATCTATTATTCGGCGGCCTGTTCCTGCTGGAGGTTGACCGGACGAGCCGGAACCACCGTGGAGATGGCGTGTTTATAAACCATCTGAGTTACCGTATTTTTCAGAAGTACAACGTATTGATCAAAAGATTCAACCTGGCCTTGCAGCTTAATCCCGTTCACCAAGTAAATAGAGACGGGAACATGCTCGCGGCGAAGAGCATTGAGGAAGGGGTCTTGTAAAAGTTGCCCTTTGTTACTCATGGTGGGGACTCCATGTAATTGTTATGAGGGTCCTAATGTACCCAAATTTATAAAGTGGCGCCAAAGATTTTACGGATTATTTCTTGTCTTTGTCTGCAAATGGATTTTTTGCGGTAACACATTGGATTCTCAAAGGCGTTCCCTGCAATTTAAACGCATCTCTGAAAGTATGTTCAAGAAACCGTCTGTAGCTATCGGTAATTTTATCTACCGCATTCCCATGAATAACGATAATGGGAGGATTTGATCCGCCTTGATGGGCATAACGCGGCTTGGGCCGAAACAAACCGTGCTTGGCCGGGGCTTGTTTCGCAACTGCATCGATTAGCACGCGGGTCAGACGCGGCGTCGTCATCTTGGACATGGCGGCCGCATAGGCTGCATCGACAGAGCGGAAGAGCGTTTCCAAACCTACGTTTTCACGCGCTGAAACAAAATGGAATTTTGCAAAATCAAGGAATTGCAATTTGCGTTGGAGAATCAGGCGGGTCTGCTCTCTGGTATAAGAATCGAGGCCATCCCATTTGTTGACCGCGACCACCAAGGCTCGACCGGACTGAACGATAAAGTCGGCGATATGGGCATCCTGATCAGATACATCTGCCTGAGCATCAACCATCAAAATAACGACGTTTGCATCCTCAATGGCCTGCAATGTCTTTACCACTGAAAACTTCTCAATTGTCTCGAATACCTTTCCGCGCTTGCGCATGCCAGCGGTATCCACGAGAACGTATTTTCGACCTCCGCGCTCAAAATCAATTTCTATCGAGTCACGCGTGGTACCCGGCGCGTCGAAGGCAATAACTCGCTCTTCGCCTAGAAGTGTATTAATCAGGGTTGACTTGCCGACATTAGGGCGCCCAACGATGGCAACACGAATGGCATCAGAGTGCCATTCGTCATCCTCCGGTTCCGGGAAACCATCCAGTGCCAGCTCGACAAGGCCACGCACACCCTCGCCATGGGCCGCAGAGATCGCATATGGCTCGCCCAGACCAAGCTCATGAAACTCAGCCTCAACCATGCCTGCATTCATACCCTCGGCCTTGTTAACTGCAACTACAACCGGGCAGTCAATGCGGCGCAGCTTATTCGCGATTTCCTTGTCATGCGGGGTCAAACCAGTACGACCATCAACGACGAATATCACCGCATCAGCCTCGGCAATCGCCTGTTCGGTCTGACGAGCCATTTCATGCAGGATTCCCTCTTTGATCAAGGGTTCGAATCCACCGGTATCAACAACCAGATGCGGCTTTTTTCCCAGCTTTCCGTGACCATAGTGACGGTCCCGGGTCAAACCCGGCATATCCGCGACGATGGCGTCACGCGATTTGGTTAATCGATTAAAGAGAGTGGATTTACCGACATTTGGCCGGCCCACCAAAACTAGCGTAGGTTTCATTGCGCCTCGATTGCACTTACGTAACCACCGGTGGTTTGAACCAGAACAGCAGTACCAAGCATCTGAAGAGGCGCGCGAACCGGCGTGCCATCGGTTTTTTGTCGCGCAGCAAAACTGCCATCTTCGCGGGACATAAAATGAACAATACCTTCGGCATCAGCCACAGCAACCAATCCACGAGTAACAATCGGCGCTGAAAGACGCCTGTTCTTCAGCTTGTCTTGCTTCCAAAGGCTGCTACCGGACTGGCGATCAAGGGCGTAAACAACACCTTTATCATCAGAAATGAAGATGTAACGACTATCCATCGCCAAACCGGTGACGGATGACAGATCACGTGACCATGTCATCGCACCACCTTGGCCCATATCAAAACAGGCAACACGGCCTTGAAAGGCAACCGCACATATCAGACGTCCATCAACTACCGGCGATGCAACCACATCCGCAACTCGATCAAGCTCAGTTGCCCCCTTGGGCAAAGCTACCGCCCCCTCCCACACCGGTGCTCCATTTTGTACCGACAATGCGACCAATTTGCCCCCAGGATATCCGACGAACAGGTAGCGATCAGCGAAGACTGGCCCCCCTGTACTGCGAACCGACAAGGGTGGCGTCGAACGCTGATATACCCATTTTTTACCGCCATCACCCGCATCAAGCAGATGCACACGGTTGTCACCACTCTTCACTGCCACACCTTCGTCACCTACGACAGGCGCGGCCAGCACCTCACTTGAAACCTTGGTTTGCCATAATGATTTGCCATCCTCGGTCGAAAACGCAAGCACATCGCCCTTTGATGTCGCCACCACGACCAAGCGACCATTTGCGCCCACACCAGCCGATAACGACTGGCCAGCACTCACCTTCCAGACAAGCTTGCCATCCTCCAGTTTGGTGACCGTCCCGTCCTTGCTCGCGACGTACACCGAACTCCCAACTACGGATGGTGTGAATGTGTAATCACCAGCCTTCCCGACATTCACCGACCACACCGAATGAACCTCGGCAGTTGCGGTCAACGGCAACAATGGAGCCATTTTTGGCGTCGAGCTTGAGAACGGATTGATAGTATCAATGGCATCTGAAATCGTTGCGCAGCCACCGAGCATCAAACTGATAACTGCTAGAACAGCGGTAATTTGACGTGACATCAGGCAACCTCACCCAGACCATCAAGCTTTTGTTGAAGCAATTCCCGAGCGCCGCTTTGCTTGCCGGTCATTTTTTCAAGGGCAGCCTTGTACGCCATACGTGCTTCAAGCTTTTTCCCTTGAGCCGTCAAGACATCACCTTTCAATTCCTGAAATCTGGCATCGAAAGCTGGCGCGTGAGCACTATCAAGCTGCCTAAGTGCCTCATCGTAAGCTTTCTCATCAATCTGAACCGCCACCAGGCGAAGTCTGGCCAAATCCCGTATCTCATCCTTGCCATTGTCAGCCACCCAGGCAAGTTGGGTCTTGGCTGTCTTCAGGTCACCAGCATCAAATGATTGCTTTGCAGCCAACATTGCGCCTAGCGATGCATAGCTGGTGCCGCCGAATTTTTCAGCCAGTTCCCCGGCTGCCGCCTTTACCTTCTGAGAATCACCTAACGAGGCAGCCTGCTCCAGCACAGCATAAATCGTAGACGCCTTGGCCGACTGACCATTTTGGTACCAGTTCCACCCTTGCCAGCCGATCACGGCCAGAGATGCCGCAACCACAATACCGGTCACGAGATTACCGTACATCTTCCACCAGGTTTTGATGGAGTCGATCTGTTCCTGTTCTTCGAGGTCGTAATGCGCCATGCTGCCTATTCCTCTTCGTCTGAATCGATAATTTGGTCAATGATGGCTTCAGCCAGATCATCAACTTTCAACTTACGCTGTTCAATTCCTTCTTGGCGCAGCGATTTCAACTGGGCCTCACCGGTAGAGGCCTCATCTTCGCCAATAATGACTGCGAAGTTTGCACCACAGCCATCCGCTTTTTTCATTTGTGACTTGAAACTACCGCCGCCACAATGCAGCAACACATCAATTCCATGATCCCGCAGCCCTTCAGCAACGCGGAAGGCCAGACGAGAAGCCTCATCGCCCTGATGAACCAAGTAGACATCAGGCGCCGGAGCAAGCGGCTCACCACCGGACTCTTTGATTAACGCGATCAGGCGCTCAACGCCCATTGCAAAACCGCATGCCGGCATCGCTTTGCCACCAAGCTGACCAACCAATCCATCGTAACGCCCCCCGGCACAGACTGTTCCCTGTGCACCGAGTTTGTCAGTGACCCACTCGAAGACTGTCAGATTGTAATAATCGAGGCCCCTGACCAACCGTGGATTAATCGCAAAGGGAATTCCTGCATCACGCAACACGCGCTGCACGCCTTCAAAATGGGCCAAAGACTCAGCGCCCAGATAGTCAATTAGCATTGGCGCACGACTGCACAGGTCCTGCATTGCAGGATTCTTGGAATCGAGGATACGTAGCGGATTGGTGTACAGGCGACGCTTGGCCTCTTCGTCCAGCAACTCGGTGTTCGCCTCAAAATAGGCGATCAGAGCCGTTCGGTGCTGCAACCGCTCATCTGGCTGCCCCAGGCTGTTGAGTTGCAGTTCGATGCCATCCAGCCCAAGATCAGCCCAAAGCCGCGCACCCATCAGGATCATTTCTGCATCGATGTCCGGACCGACAATGCCAAACGACTCGACACCTACCTGATGAAACTGGCGGTAGCGACCTTTTTGCGGACGCTCGTGACGGAACATCTGACCAATATAGTAAAGGCGCTGCGTCTGGCGGGCCGCAAGATTGTGTTCGATCACCGCGCGAACACAACCTGCCGTTCCCTCCGGACGCAACGTCAGTGCTTCACCATTCAACCCATCAATGAAGGAATACATTTCCTTTTCAACGATGTCCGTCACCTCACCAATCGCGCGTTTAAAAAGCGGTGTCGGTTCGACAACGGGCAGGCGAATCGGGCGATAACCATAGCTTTTCAGCCACGACCGGATAGTTTCCTCAAACAATTCCCAGAATGCCGCTTCATCGGGCAGGATATCGTTCATCCCGCGAACGGCTTGTAATTTTTGACTCATGCCTGCAGCTTTTTCTTGTAGGTGCGCGCCACATAGCGCTCAATAATTTGCTTGAATTCGTTGGCGATATTGTCGCCTTTCAACGTAACCGTCTTCTTGCCATCCTCGTAGACCGGTGCAGATGGCGCCTCACCAGTTCCGGGGAGGGAAATGCCGATGTTCGCATGTTTGGACTCACCCGGACCATTGACGATACACCCCATGACCGCCAGCGTCATGTTCTCGGCTCCGTCATATTGAAGCTTCCACTCCGGCATTTTGGTGCGGACATAGTCTTGCACCTGACCCGCCAACTCCTGGAAAAATGTACTTGTTGTCCGACCGCATCCCGGGCAGGCAGCCACCATCGGCGTAAAGGCACGAAGCCCCATGGTCTGCAGAATTTCCTGAGCGACAATAACTTCCTGAGTCCGCGAACCACCCGGCTCCGGAGTCAAAGAAATTCGGATCGTGTCGCCAATGCCTTCTTGAAGCAAAACGGACAAGGCAGCCGTCGATGCGACAATACCTTTCGACCCCATGCCTGCTTCAGTCAGGCCGAGATGAAGCGCATAATCCGCTCGCTTCGACAGTTCGCGATAAATGGCGACCAAGTCCTGAACGCTGGAAACCTTGCAGGACAGGATGATCTTTTCGCCAGCCAGCCCAACCTCTTCCGCCTTGGCGGCCGACTCAAGCGCCGACGTCACCATGGCGTGCCGCATTATCTCCGATGCATCCAATGGCTGCGGTCGACGGGAATTTTCGTCCATAATTCGAGCCAGCAAATCCTGATCCAGGCTCCCCCAGTTCACTCCGATACGCACTGGCTTGTCATATTTACAAGCCAGCTCGACCATCTGAGCAAATTGCTCATCTTTTTTCTTGCCGAACCCTACGTTTCCGGGATTGATGCGGTATTTGGCCAGCGCCTCAGCGCAAGCCGGGTGCTCAATCAGCAGACGATGACCGTTATAGTGAAAATCGCCAATCAATGGCACATTGCAGTTCATGCGATCAAGGTGATCACGAATTTTCGGCACCGCAGCAGCGGCTTCTGGCGTATTCACGGTAATGCGGACCAACTCGGAGCCCGCTCTGGCCAATTCGGCAGTCTGCAGTGCCGTAGCGAGATAGTCCTCTGTGTCCGTATTGGTCATTGACTGGACAACGACTGGCGCATCTGCGCCTAATCTTACGTGACCGACCAGACAAGTCCGGGTCAGGCGTTTGGCAACGGCGCTCACAATTTACTCCAGAACCAGGCGGGCAACATCGCCCCTGGTATGCGGCGCCAGATCAACAGGCTCACCATGCCAAAAGACACGCACACCTGGCGCGTACCCAATCTTCACGGACAAGGGCCCCTGACCCGATAGCGTCTGCTCGGTACCCGCCGTCAGCTTCTGTGAGAAAACCACTTTATTGTCGCGATCACGCACTTCAAGCCAGGAATCCTTGTCAAACAAGAAACGCATCTGCGGTGCAGCAGCAACAGGTGCAGCCACAGGCGCCGGCGCTGGCTCTTTTACATCAGGATTTGAAACAGGCAGCTCGGGAGTCTTGGCAGCCGACGGTTCGACAGGTGCCAGAACTTGGGGATTCATGATTTGCTGAGGGGTTGAGCCCGGAGGAAAGACCGGCTCAGTCGCAGGAACAGGGGCAACAGATACCGGTTCCTGGATTTCCTTGCGCGCCAGCGAGTCAAGCAAGGATTGCGTACTTTCACGCAATGACGACAGATTGCCTGCCATCAGAAAATATGCCAATGCTGCAAGCACCACGAACAGCCCCCCCATCAGAACAACGAGCTTGCTTCGCTGCGAAACAGCGCTACCGGAATGTGGCATTTCGGCGGGTGGCGAATCTGATACGGTCAGGCTGTTGACGGGCTTTTCAAGAACCATGTCGAGCTGGGCCATCAATGGCGCCGAATCCATCTGCATCAAGCGGGCGTAATTGCGAACGAACCCTCGGATGAACGTATTCCCCGGCAAACCTTTCCAGTCGCCGCCTTCCAGCGCCTCAACCTGACGCGGACCAAGCTTGAGCGTCTGTGCAATATCCAGAAGATCGAGCCCCCTGGCCTCACGCGCGGAACGCAGTTGTTCGCCCACCGGCACCCCGGTAAAGGTTACGGTTTCTGCTGCGACGAAATCGGGTGTATTCACCTGCTCACTCATTCAAAATTACCCTTTAGGAATTCCTGATACTCCGGCGACGTCGGATAGCGACCCCGCAGTTGCGATGCATAGCCGTCTTCGCCGGCCCTGTTACCTTGTTTGCGTTCAAGCCTCAGGCCTAGCCAGAGTGCTTCCGCTGTTGGTGGTTCCATCATTTTCAAGGCGTCGTTCAAATAAACCCGTGCCTCGGCAAGAATGCCGCGCTGATAAAACACCTTGGCAAGTTGAAAGCGCGCCGTCATAGCGCCATCGCGTGACAACTGAAGTGCCTTCAATAAATAGTTCTGTGCGCCATCGAGATCACCTGACTTCAAGGCGCAGGTCCCCGCATTGGTATAGGCCCGATCGGGTGTTTCATACAATGGGCTCTTCAGCGCATTCAGAAAATATCCGATGGATTGGCGCTCCTTCCCCGTTTCGCACAGGTACCAACCATAGTTGTTATTGACATCAGGGTCATTGGGCGCAACGTCAAGCGCCCGGCGAAAATCTTCTTCAGCCTTGCCATATTCTTTCAATGACGCATGGACCAAGCCACGCACGCTATAGGCCTGGTAGTAGTTGGCATCGGCGCTCAAGGCAATACGCAACTCGTCCAGTGCGACCCCCGGGTTACCTGCCTGAAAATACATCGAGCCGAGTTCGGTATGAATTTTGGCCCGGTTATGGGGATCGGTCGCGCCTTTGGACTGACCGGTTGCGGATGGATTGAAGTCGTACTGCGCCTGAGCAGAGAAAATACTGACCGCGCTCAAACACAGACCAAAAATTAGGTGTACCCGCGAAAATGCGCTCACGATCTTGCCTCCACGATAGGAATCATTCGGCCGGCGGTGCGTTTCGTTTTATCCTTGACCTGCCCGGCCAATTGGCCGCAGGCGGCATCAATGTCGTCTCCCCGCGTCTTGCGCGTGGTTGTCACGATACCAGCCTGCATCAGGATGTCTGCGAAACGTCGCACCCGTTCAGCGGAAGATCGCCGGAATGGCGACCCAGGGAAGGGATTGAAGGGAATCAGGTTGAATTTGCAATGGACAGTCTTGACCAGTGCCAACAATTCGCGGGCGTGAGCATCACTGTCATTGATGCCATCGAGCATGATGTACTCGAAGGTAATGAAATCACGCGGTGCCTTGTCCAGATAACGATTGCAAGCCGCCATCAATTCCTTGAGCGGATATTTCTGATTGATCGGCACCAGTTCATCGCGTAGCCGGTCGTTGGAGGCATGCAAGGAAACCGCCAACGCTACCGGGCATTCGTCGCCCAGACGATCCATGACCGGCACCAGACCCGAGGTTGACACGGTGACACGACGACGTGACAAGCCATACGCGTTGTCGTCAAGCATCAGCTTCAAGGCAGTGACAGAATTTTCAAAATTGGCGAGTGGCTCGCCCATACCCATCAGCACGACGTTGGAAATCACTCGCTCGTCACCGTGGACCGCGCCAAGCGCATGATTGGCCAGCCAGAGTTGGCCAATGATTTCCGCCACCGTCAAATTACGGTTGAAGCCTTGCTTGCCGGTCGAACAGAAAGCGCAATCAAGCGCACAACCCGCCTGCGTCGAAATACACAACGTACCGCGATCGTCTTCGGGAATGAACACCGTTTCGACCGCATTGCCGTTACCCACATCGATCAAAAACTTGCGCGTGCCATCATCCGACAACTTGTCGGAAACGATGGCCGGCGGTGCCACGACCGCTTTCGCCTTGAGCTTCTCGCGAAGACTCTTGGCGATATCGGTCATGGCATCAAAGTCCGCCACGCCGGAACGATGGATCCAGCGCAAGACCTGCTTGGCGCGGAAGGGCTTTTCGCCCTGCTCGGCAAACCAGGCAGTCAGGCTTTCGCCATCAAAGTCCAGCAGATTGACGGTCATTTGCTGTGCTTAGCGACCAGCGTAGGTGTTCATGCCCGGGAAGAAAAAGGCAATTTCCACGGCAGCGGTTTCGGGAGCATCGGAGCCGTGAACGGCATTGGCATCGATGGATTCTGCGAAGTCGGCGCGAATGGTGCCCGGCTCAGCCTTCTTCGGGTCAGTGGCGCCCATCAGTTCGCGGTTCTTGGCAATGGCGCCTTCGCCTTCCAAGGCCTGGATCATCACCGGACCGGAGGTCATGAAGGAAACCAGATCCTTGAAGAAAGGACGCTCTTTATGCACGGCGTAAAACTGGCCGGCTTCCTGCTCGGACAACCACGTCATGCGGGCGGCAATAACCTTCAGGCCGTTCGATTCAAAACGGGAGTAGATCTTGCCAATAACGTTCTTGGCAACAGCGTCGGGTTTGATGATGGAAAGGGTGCGTTCGATAGCCATGTGCTTGCTCCGGTAAAGCTATTTAGTTGAAAAACGGACGATTTTAACAGAATCGGAACACGCGCGCCCGCTTCACTGTGCACTGGGCTTCACGCCTTCCACTGCTTTCAGCGGCTCGCGCAATAGCGCAAAATCACGCGGCGCAACGTATTGCAGCAGTTCCTTGCCCTCGGTATCAACCACCACATCCAGCCCTCTATCTGCATAAAGCAGGTGCACGCGCGTCGCCGAGACCTGCAGTCGCTCGCCTGGCGGCCCAAATCGCTGCACCACGGCGGCCTCATCCAGATTGATGGTCGGAATGACACTGATGGCCTTGATCGGCAAATGATCAACAGCAGCCAAATCGTCCGCTTGCAGCGTGATTTTCCGTGTGGTGCTCTCCATGTGTTTCGCCTTGGACGCCCGCTCCCGAAATTCGGAAATCAGCTCTTTTTTCGCGTCGACCGTGACAATCACCTTGGCAAGCACAAAACCCAAGGCGAGCTGCGGATAGTAGCCTTCCAGCAGGCCAACTTCGTCGGGCTCCGCAATGATGGCCACATCCATCTCGCCCCCAAACCGCTGCCGGACATCACCGACCGTGCTGACGCCCGGTCTCAGTCCGAAAACCGTGCTCCCGCCCTTGCCATCCAGGTCGACCTGCCACGGCAGATTGCTGTTTGGATCAACACCCGCCTCCTTGCCAACCCCCGGCAGCAGGAACGGAACGAGCAAGGCCAGGAGGACGAGCGCAACAATGGAAATCGCTAATTTCATGAGTATCTAATATGGCGTGCGGGAACAGATTGTGCCACACCCGCCTCGCTCACAAAAAAGCCCCGCGTCGCGCGGGGCTTTTTTATCGATGCCGCGTCGCCTAAAGCATCCCAAGTTGCTGAGGCAGCCACAGAGAGAGACTCGGCCAATAGGTCACCAACATCAGGAAACACAACATGGAGAGCAACCATGGCCAGACGGCGACAGTCAGCTCGGTGATACCCATCTTGGTAATCCCTGACGCAACATATAGGTTTAACCCAACCGGCGGATGACACATGCCGACTTCCATATTGACCACCATTAGAATACCGAAATGAACCGGATGAATCCCCAGCTTGACGGCTACCGGAAACAAGATGGGCGCGAAAATCAGAACAATTGACGACGGCTCCATAAAATTACCAGCGAGCAACAGGATGACATTGACCGCCAGCAAAAAGGTGATCAGCCCCAACCCATGCCCCAACATCCAGTCAGCGAGTGCCTGCGGAATGTTCTCGTTGGTCATGATGAACGAGAACAGTACGGCATTGGTGATGATGTAGAGCAGCATCGCAGACATGTTGGCTGAATTCAGCAACACCTTCGGCACGTCCTTGAGGCCCAGATCGCGATAAATGAACACCGCACAGATAAACGCATAGACCGCAGACATAGCCGCTGCTTCAGTTGGCGTGAATATGCCGGTGTAGATACCGCCCATCACCACCACGATCAACAGCAGCCCCCAGACCGACGCACGGAAGGCTGTCCAGCGCTCGCCCCAAGTCGCCTTGGGCTGACGCGGGTAATCGTATTTGCGGGCGCGATACCAGGTCACCCCGCCCAGCGTGAGCGCCAATGCAATACCAGGCACCACGCCAGCCATGAACAGGGCACCGACCGAGGTATTGGTTGCCACCGAGTACATCACCATGACGATGGATGGCGGGATCAGGATCCCAAGCGCGCCCGAGGTCGAAATCACCCCCGCCCCGAATTTCTTCGGAAAGCCTGCCTTGACCATCGCCGGTAGCAGGATGGAGCCAATCGCCACCACCGTTGCCGGGCTCGACCCGGAGACTGCCGCAAACAGCGCGCAAGCCAAAACCCCAGCCAGACCAAGACCGCCATACCAGTGACCCACCATGGACGTCGCGAAATGGATCATCCGTTTCGCCACCCCGCCGTGTGTCAGGAAATTACCGGCCAGGATGAAGAACGGAATTGCCATGATTTCGAACTTCTCAATGCCGGTGAATAGCTTCAGGGCAACGGATTCGAGTGGCACTTCCGTCATCGTAAACAGAAAAGTCAGGACGGTCAGACCCAGCGAAATAGAGATCGGCATCCCGGTCAGCATGAGAATGGCCAGCAGGCCAAAAATTACCATGGCGTTCATTGCTGGCCTCCTTGCTTTTCGTTCGAATTTCGGCGTTGACCGTGGCGACGATCACGCTCCGACGTGTCGTCCCCGTGGCGACGCTCTTCACCCCCCCGTCGCTCGCCCAATTGCTCGTGCTTCAGATCATGCATGTGCAGATTGTCGCCCATGCCGTAGACGTCAACATCGACCGCCAAACCCTCCTCTTCGTCCAGCCCTTCAACATGGCCATGGTCGTGATGGGGCAGTTCGCCTGTCTTCATGAATCCCCAAGCCACCTGCAGAAAGCGAAAACACATCAATGACGATCCGAGCGGGATCGCGCTGTAGACCATCCAGGTCGGCCACTCCAGGTCCGGCGTGGTCGGCCCCTCATAGAGATCGACACCCTCAATGCCAAAAAAATTGAAAAAGGCGTAATGCGCCCCGTTTTCCCAGACAAAATTGGCACCCAGCGCGCCGACTGTGCCCGTAAACAAAGCCCCGGCCAGCAGTCCGAAGACGATAAATTTTCCGCGGACGCGGTCATCCAGGCGGTTGATCAGCACATCAACGCCAACGTGAATACCCGTACGCACCCCGTATGCCGCGCCGAACTTGGCCATCCATACAAACATGATGATGCAAAGTTCCTGAGCCCAACTGAAATTGAGACTGAGCAGCCAATCCTGCAAGCCCGGAATTTCCACCCCGGCCAGATAGCGATGCATGACTGACACAAAGATGATCAGTGTCGCAGCCCCCATCAGTATGGTTACCAGCAGCTCTTCGAGGTGATTGAGCGCCTTGTTGATCATGTGAGATCCCCCCAATTTGGGTTCGGGGGCAGCAACCCCCGAACTTGGTATTGCCGCAATCGATTACTGGCCGTTAAAACCAGTTTCCTTATAAACGGTCTGGATGATCTCCTTGCCAATACGGCTTTCCATTTTCTGATGCACGGGTACCAACGCCTTCTTGAAGGCTTGGCGCTCTTCCTTGGTCGGCACATACACCGTCGTCTTGCCGCTTTTCTTGACGGCCTCAAGCGCATTGTCGTTCTCGACCTTGGCAATCTGGTTGGCGTAGCGGGTTGCCTGCTCCATCGCGTCTTCAAGTTGCTTGCGGATATCAGCCGGCAGTCCGTCCCAGAATTTCTTGTTCACGATCACCGCGTAGCCCAAATAGCCATGCTCGGTCAGCGTCAGATACTTCTGTACCTCGTGCATCTTCTGGGTATAGAGGTTGGAAATCGGGTTTTCGGTACCATCGACCACCCCTGTCTGCAGCGCCTGATAGACCTCAGAGAATGCCATCACCTGAGGCAAGGCACCAAGGGCGCGCATCTGCTCCTCAAGCACCTTGGAAGACTGGATGCGCATCTTCTTGCCCTTCAGATCGGCCGGCACCTTGATCGGCGTATTGGCTGAAAACGACTTGAATCCGTTGTCCCAGTATGCCAAACCGCGTATTCCCTTGGGTTCCAGCTTGGCGAGAAGCATCTTGCCGGCGGGGCCGGTCGTCACTTTGTGCAACTCGTCATAGTTGTCAAAAATGTACGGCAGATCGAACACTTCAAATTCCTTGACACCCAATGGTCCAAACTTGGCCAGCGAGGGTGCCAGCATCTGGACGGCGCCTAACTGCAGCGCCTCCATTTCTTCCTTGTCCTTGTAAAGCGTCGAATTGGCATAGACCTCAACCTTGACCTTGCCTTTCGTCAGTTCGCTTGCCTTCTTGGCAAACATTTCGGCTGCCTTTCCCTTGGGTGTGTCGGCAGCCACGACGTGACTGAACTTGATAACGATGGGCTGCTGGGCATGTGCAGCGAGTGACAGCGCTCCGGCAAACAGGGCAATCAGAAGCTTGGATACTTTCATTATTCTCTCCTCCAGAAGTGGCGCCGCAAAATACAGTTGCAGCGTATTCAAATGATTACGGATTAATGAAAGTCTGGGTATTGTGGATTTCCACAGTCAGTAGACGAAAAAACCCGCCGGACCAGCCGGCGGGTTTTTGATTTGGGAATCCAGATCAATGATGATCGACGATTGGGCGAGGCGCGTGGGGGATCATCGCTTCGGGCGCATCATCCAAAACAAGTTCAGGATTGTCCGCCTCATCGGCCGTTTCATTATTGAGAACGGCATTCATCCGATCGACATCCAGTGCCTTGCACCACTTGGCTACGACCAACGTCGCTACGCTATTGCCTACGAAGTTGGTCAAGGCGCGCGCCTCGGACATGAAGCGGTCAATGCCGAGAATCAATGCGAGGCCAGCGACGGGTACTGTCCCGACTGCTGACAGTGTGGCCGCCAACACAATAAAGCCACTACCCGTCACACCTGCCGCACCTTTCGAGGTCAGCAACAAAATGACCAGGAGCGTGATCTGTTGTCCAAGATCCATTGGCGTATTGGTCGCTTGAGCGATAAACACGGCAGCCATCGTCAGGTAGATCGATGTACCGTCGAGATTGAATGAATAACCTGTCGGCACCACCAAACCCACGACCGATTTCTGGGCACCTGCATTTTCCATCTTGGCCATCAGACGTGGCAGGGCAGACTCCGAAGAAGATGTGCCCAGTACAAGAAAGAGCTCTTCCTTGATGTACTTGATTAATTTGACGATGGAAAAGCCATGAAACTTGGCAATGCTACCCAAGACACCAAAAATAAAGATAAGGCAAGTCAGATAGAAAGCACCCATGAGGCTGGCCAATTGGGTCAGGCTCCCCACCCCATGCTTACCGATGGTATAGGCCATGGCACCAAACGCGCCGATAGGGGCAACCTTCATGATGACACCCACAATACCGAACAACACGTGCGACAGCTTTTCTATCAACTCGAATACCGGCTTGCCACGCTCCCCGAAGGAATGCATTGCATAGCCAAAGAGGATCGAGAAAAACAACACCTGCAGCATGTCACCCTTGGCAAACGCATCTACTACGCTGGTCGGGATGATATTCATCAGGAACTCGGCTGTCGTCTGCATCTTCCCGGGTTCGGCGAATTTGGCAATACCCTTTGTATCAAGGGTGGAGACATCGACATTCATGCCGACGCCCGGGGCCCAGACATTCACGACAATCAATCCGATAACCAGGGCAATACTACTCACCACTTCGAAGTAAAGCACCGCCAGACCACCTGTTTTGCCAACCTTCTTCATGTCCTCCATACCGGCGATACCGACCACGATGGTACAAAAAATGATCGGTGCGATGATCATCTTGATCAATTTGATGAACCCATCGCCCAACGGTTTCATAGCCGCGCCGGTTTCGGGATAGAAATGCCCGAGTGCTACCCCAATCACGATGGCTACAATGACCTGGAAATAGAGACTTTTGAATATTGATTTTTGAGCCATGGAATTTTCGCTCCTCTGATTGCGTTCGCCGGAAAATGCCGGACAACTGCCCCTAGTATCCGTAAAGCCCCCAAGAGCAACAATTGTGGTTATCCGACTTGTGGAAAACCACAATTCCCCGGCCTGAATAAACGTGAGGTACCATTTTCGTGATGAACATTGCCCCTCAGCCAATTTCTGGTAATTCTCGCCGTCTACGCTGGCTACTAGCGCTGCCCAAACTTGGTATCGTGCTCCTGCTCGCCGCACTGATCGCACTACTCTGGCTGCTCCACCGAAACGAAACCGAAGAAGATCGTTCAGCCCTGATCAAAGACGTTCTTTGGCTTGAGCAAAATCTCCGTTTCCATCTCAATAGCAATGAAGAGCAACTACAACAACTCGCGCTGGACATGGGCAATCCACACGACAAGACACTGTTTCGGCTACGCGCTGAACATATGCTGAAAAATTCGTCGGATATTGCACAGGTTATCTGGTTCGATACCAAACGACAGGTTATTGATGCCCTGCCAGCAGGCCGCCCACCCGAAGATGACACGGAATCGTTTGGGCCACCAATAACTGCAAAGGCCTTCGAGCTTGCAAGCCGGCTTGGCAAGCGACAGTACAGCGATCCCTTTTTGATTGAGGGCAATAAAGCAGTCATTGAAATGCTCATCCCGGTATTTGACGGGCATAAAATCACAGGAATGCTTGCGCTGGTTTATACCCTGGACAACCTGCTTGCCAATCAGGTGCCATGGTGGTTTACAGAAAAATACAAGGTCGAAATCGTCGACGACAACGATATTCAATACGCAACAAAAACACACATCGAAGGCAACAGCGACTTGCGCTATGAAATCCCTTTCGACCCACCGGGCCCAGGGCTATTGTTGCGTGTTACCAGCTATCGGACCCCTGACAATTCATTACAGCGCCTGCTGGTCGCTGCCATCGTGCTCCTTGCTGCGGGCGTCTTCTGGAGCCTGTGGTTGGTCCGGGAGCTGATTCAGAAACGCGCCAACGTCGAGGACGCGTTACGCTCCGAACATGCCTTCCGGGCAGCCATGGAAGACTCATTAACCGTAGGAATGCGCGCTCGTGATCTGTTGGGTCGGGTCATTTATGTGAATCCAGCGTTCTGTCGTATGACCGGCTTCACTGCAGACGAACTGGTTAACCAGTCACCCCCGATGCCCTACTGGGCCCCCGAAGAACTGGAAGAAACCTATGCCATCCATCAGACGGTGCTATCTGGGAATGCGCCGCTGGATGGCTTCGAAATCACCTTTATGCGCAAGAACGGAGAACGCTTCAATGCGCTTGTATACGAAGCCAAGCTCATTGACGGGAATGGCAAGCATACCGGCTGGATGGCCTCCGTACTCGACATCACTGAACGCAAGCACGCTGAAGAACTGGCGCGCCAGCAGCAGGAGCAGCTCCAATTCACATCACGCTTGGTCACCATGGGCGAAATGGCATCAACACTGGCCCACGAACTCAATCAGCCATTGGCTGCAATTGCCAGCTACAACACCGGTTGCCTAAATCTATTGAACAACGGACAGGCAAGCCCGAACGAAATATTACCGGCACTGGAAAAAATCGGTCTGCAGGCTCAGCGCGCAGGAAAGATCATCCGGCGAGTACACGACTTCGTCCGCAAGAGCGAGCCGAAACGTGCACCCTGCCAACTCGGAGAAGTTGTCGAAGACTGCCTGGGCTTCATTGAGGCGGAAGCCAAAAAGCGCCACATCGTCGTTGCATGCGACATTCCGACGCTGCAACCGATCCTGGCTGACCGGCTTATGCTGGAACAAGTTCTACTCAATCTAATTCGCAATGCCATGGAAGCGATGGCTGACACACCAGAAGCCCATCGACTGCTGCAGATCGGCATCACCGCGAACCATACCGAGTTGCTCGTCAAGGTTGCCGACTGCGGCTCTGGCATTGCCCCGGAAGTCCGCGAAAAATTGTTCACGGCCTTTTTCACCACCAAGCCGGAAGGCATGGGGATCGGCTTGTCAATCTGTCGATCGATCATCGAATTTCATCGCGGCCGACTGTGGGCTGACGACAATACGCAATCGCCCACCGGACGCGGTACGATATTCAACTTTACCCTACCTTTGGAAGCTGAATGATCCAGCCATTAGCCCATCTGGTCGATGACGACGAGGCCATTCGCGACGCACTTTCCTGGCTACTGAAATCACGTGGACTCCCGTGCGCCACTTACGTATCCGCAGAAAGTTTCCTCGCTGCATGGAGCAAGGAAATGGCTGGCTGTATCGTTCTCGACATGCGTATGTCCGGCATGAGCGGACTGGACTGCTTTGATGAATTATGCACCCGCGAATCTGCATTACCCATCATATTCCTGACGGGACACGGTGATGTGCCACTTGCCGTGGCCACGCTTAAAAAAGGGGCTTTCGACTTTTTTGAAAAGCCTTTCAACGACAATGAACTGGTCACCCGTATCGAAGAAGCCATGGCCGTTGACGCCAATCAGCGTATCACTAATGCCACGGTCGACTCGGTTAAAGCCAGAATTTCGACATTGACCACGCGTGAGCGACAGATTATGGAGCTTGTGCTGGCCGGCAAGTTCAACAAGGTCATTGCTGATCAACTGAATATCAGCATGCGCACCGTCGAGGTGCATCGCGCGAACATTTTCGACAAAATGCAGGTTAAAACAGCTGTCGAGTTGGCGAATCTACTGAAACACTGACGAAACCCTGCTACCCAGGCTTCCCTAGCGATACTTTTTTCGCTAGGATCATGCAACATACCTGTCGCCACCTCGGCGCATCTCTACCTATTTGTATCACCCAATCCATGAGGCAACCATGAGCGAGCACATTCATTACGTAACCGACGACACATTTGAAGAGGAAGTGCTGCAGTCGCAGCAACCCGTTCTCGTCGACTACTGGGCCGAATGGTGCGGACCTTGCAAAATGATCGCCCCAATTCTCGACGAAGTTGCCACCGAATACGCTGGCAAACTGAAAGTTGCCAAAGTCAACATTGATGACAATCAGGCAACCCCAGCCAAGTACGGCATCCGTGGCATCCCGACGCTGATGATTTTCAAGAACGGCAACATCGAAGCAACCAAGGTTGGCGCACTCTCCAAGTCCCAACTTGCCGCCTTTATTGACAGCAACCTGTAATCTCCGTAGTCTCCCTGCCTGAAGAAGCGTTCTGCTCCTTCAGGCAGACGTCACCGGCATCGCGCCTAGGCGTCAATCCCCACTCAAAAGCTACCAAGCTCTTGCGCCCCGATTTTCGGGCAGCAGCCCGGCCCCCCATTCTTCGGCGCCACATACTCCCTACATGCAACTCTCAGAACTCAAAACACTACACGTCAGCAAACTGCTGGATATGGCCACCGAATTGGTCATCGAAAACGCCAACCGGATGCGCAAGCAAGAACTGATTTACGCAATCCTGAAAGCTAAAGCCAAAAACGGCGAAACCATATACGGCGACGGCACGCTCGAAGTGCTGCAGGATGGCTTCGGCTTTCTGCGCTCCTCGGACACCTCCTATCTGGCCAACCCTGACGACATCTATGTCTCGCCATCGCAAGTCCGGCGCTTCAACCTGCGAACAGGAGATACCGTCGAAGGCGAAATTCGCACACCCAAGGAAGGCGAGCGCTACGTTGCATTGACCAAGCTGGAGTCAATCAACGGCTTCCCGCCTGAAGCCAACAAGAACAAGATCATGTTCGAGAACCTGACGCCGCTGCACCCGACGCGTCACCTGAAGCTCGAACGGGACATCAAGTCGGAAGAAAACATCACCAGCCGCGTCATCGACATGATTGCCCCGGTTGGTTGCGGTCAGCGCGGCCTGCTCGTCGCTCCGCCAAAGACCGGAAAGACAGTGATGTTGCAGAACATCGCCCACGCCATTACCGCCAATCACCCGGAGGTCGTGCTGATTGTTCTGCTGATCGACGAACGCCCGGAAGAAGTCACCGAGATGACCCGCACGGTCAAGGGTGAAGTGGTTGCCTCAACCTTTGACGAACCGGCCTCGCGGCACGTCGCGGTAGCCGAAATGGTCATCGAGAAAGCCAAGCGTCTGGTCGAGCACAAAAAGGACGTCGTCATCCTGCTCGACTCGATTACCCGCCTTGCCCGCGCCTACAACACCGTACAACCCGCTTCCGGCAAGGTTCTGACCGGTGGTGTCGACGCCAATGCGCTGCAGAAGCCGAAGCGTTTCTTCGGCGCGGCGCGCAACATCGAGGAGGGCGGCTCGCTGACCATCCTCGCCACCGCGCTGATCGACACTGGTTCGCGCATGGATGAAGTTATTTACGAAGAATTCAAGGGAACCGGCAACTCCGAAATCCATCTCGACCGACGCATGGCCGAGAAGCGGATGTATCCGGCAGTCAACGTCAATCGCTCCGGTACCCGCCGCGAAGAACTGCTGCTCAAGCCGGACGTCCTGCAAAAAATGTGGGTACTGCGCAAGCTCTGCTACCCGATGGATGATCTTGAGGCGATGGAATTTCTGCTCGACAAGGTCAAATCAACCAAGGGTAACCAGGAATTTTTCGACGCAATGCGCCGGGGCTAATCATAAATATTGCAAGCACGTCAATATTCTAGGATAATCATGTGCTTCCCAGATCGGCCACATCCGCCGGTCGCTCGTTTAAAGGACAAAAGATGAAAGCCGATATCCACCCGAATTACAAAGAAGTGCAAGTCGCCTGCTCATGCGGCAGCACCTTCACGACCCGTTCAACCATGGCCAAAGACAGCTTCCACGTTGAAGTTTGCTCCCTCTGCCACCCGTTCTACACCGGCAAGCAGAAAATTGTGGACACTGCCGGTCGCGTCGAACGCTTCAATCAGAAATTCGGTGCGATGCGCGGCAAGGCTGCTGCCTGATCCACTTGAATTACGGTATAAAAGGCAGCCTGATGGCTGCCTTTTTCATTTCTGGCCGAGATGCCTGATTTTCTCTCTCTGATACGTCGCGGCATTCGTCTCCCCCCATCGGGATGGATGCTGGCAGCCATGCTCGCCTTCTACGTACTCGCGGGTCTGTTTGGTCGCGACCCGTGGAAGGGAGAGGATGCCATCCACATCGGCACTGCCTGGCACATGCTGCACTACGGAGACTGGCTCTCTCCAGACTTGGCCGGCCGACCATTCCATGAGCCTCCACTCTATTACTGGAGTGCGGCCATTACCGGGAAGATTTTTGGGTGGCTCTTGCCGGCGCATGAAGCCATGCGGCTGGCCAGTGGCATCTGGGTCACACTGACCTTGATGGGCCTTTATTACGCCAGCCGAGAACTTTATGGCGAAGAGGATGCTGCGGCAGGACCGCTGCTGCTTGCCGGTTGCGCGGGCCTTCTTTTTCATGCTCACGATGCTCAACCGATGCTTATTGCGCTCGCCGCCTATGCCGGCACGCTGGGTGCACTTGCAGCAATCGAACGCAAACCCAAACCGGCTGGCATCATTTACGGGCTCTCAGTAGCCATCTGCCTGCTTGGAACCGGTATTGCCCCCACCCTGCCCCTGCTTGTGATTGCGCCCGTCGCATGGTGGTTATCGCCAAATCGCCCGAAAGCATTGCAGACGCTATCTATCGGTCTGTTGTTGGCATCGGCCTTGATCGTACCCTGGCCACTGACGCTCCTCAGTTTCGAACCAGCCCGATTTCACGGCTGGCTGACCACGGAACTTGCGCCGCTCAAAACACCGTTCTCGCTCATGGGGTGGAGCAGTTTCCTGATCATGTTGCCATGGTTTGCCTTTCCGGCATTTCCGTTGGCTGGATGGACGCTGTGGATCCGGCGCAAAAATATCAAGGCACCAGATCAGCTTCTACCACTAGCGTTCCTGCTCATCACCTTGCTCATGCTTGCCTGGGCATACCGCCCTCGTCAAATCCCTGCGCTGCTGTTGTTGCCACCCTTGGCGCTGCTGGCAACGCCTGGCGCACTGGCCTTGCGACGTGGATCAGCCAATGCGTTCGACTGGTTTGCCATGTCGACCTTCAGTGTATTTGTTGGCATTGTCTGGCTTGGCTGGTCAGCAATGGTTCTTGGCTGGCCTGCGACAATGGCAAAACGTGCACTGGTGCTGCGCCCCGGATTTGTGGCTGAATTCAATCTGTTGGGGTTTGTTATCGGGATTGTGGCAACAGGCTGGTGGATCTGGCTGATTTCCACTGCGCCGCGATCGCCCTACCGCAGTCTCACGCACTGGACGATGGGCTTTACAACGCTCTGGCTACTGGCAACAACCTTGGTGATGCCCTGGTTTGATTACAACAAATCTTACCGGCTGGTCGCTCAGGCCATCGCCAATTCCTTGCCACCCGATCATGGTTGCCTGGCTGAACGCGGTTTGAATGCCACTCAACTCGCCTCGCTATCATACTTTGTCGCCATTGAACCAGTGGCGGAGTCTTCCAAGGCAGGACAAGCCTGCAACTGGCTGCTGGTCGTCGGCGACAAACGACGTGAACTGGCTGCGCCGAACAGCAGTTGGATCAAGGTATGGGAAGGCAACCGTCCCGGCGACCGCAAGGAAACATTCCGACTGTTGCGTCGTTGAAATGCCTACCTGATGAACAAGCTGAAAAGTTCAGGTACCTGCATCGAGGCACCTCAATTGCTTTTCGCTTATCCTTTCAGGAAGTTCGCACGGTAGTATTTCATTTCGTCAATTGATTCGTAAATATCCGCCAGCGCAGTGTGCTTGCTCTTTTTCCTGAAACCTTTGTAGATCTCGGGCTGCCAGCGCTTGCACAGTTCTTTCAAGGTGCTGACATCAAGATTCCGGTAATGAAAAAACGTTTCGAGCGTCGGCATGTAACGCGCCATGAAACGGCGGTCCTGGCCGATGGAATTACCACACATCGGTGAATGACCGGCCAGGGAGTATTTCTTCAGAAACTCCAGTGCCTGTGCTTCGACAGCAGCCTCATCCATGGACGAAGCCTTGACCTTGTCGATCAGGCCGGAACGACCATGCGTTTTCTGGTTCCAGTCGTCCATACCAGCGAGGATTTCGTCGGATTGATGGACCACCCAGGCCGGTGATTCAGCAACCATTTCCAGTTCGGAATTAGTGACGACCATGGCCATTTCGATGATGCGATCACCGTCCGGGTTCAAACCGGTCATCTCCATATCCAGCCAGACGAGGTTGTTTGCGTTGCCTGCCATATAATTGCCCGAATCCTTGAAAACCGCGATTTTCGCACAGCTTTGGCTCCTTATTCGTGACCTCCGATTTCACTTCTGTTTTTCTCGCTTTTTTCGTGTTGACCGTCGCCATTCGACTCTGGCTAAAGTGGCGCCACATTGCATTTGTCACCTCGCACCGCGCGGCTGTGCCCGCCAGCTTCGCAGAACGCATCGATTTGCCGTCCCACCAAAAAGCGGCCGACTACACGATAGCCCGATGCAAGATGGCCGTTTTCGACATTCTGGTTGAAGCCGGGCTGCTCCTGGCACTGACGCTCGGCGGCGGCCTCACCGCCCTGCACGAATTCTGGTCACCACGCCTGGACGGGCTGTCCTATGGCTTGGCCATGATCTTCAGCGTTTTGGCAATTTCCGGCCTGATCGACCTGCCGCTGTCGCTCTACAAGCAGTTCGTCATCGAAGCTCGCCACGGCTTCAACCGGATGACGCTTGGCCTGTTTTTCTCCGACCTGATCAAGCAAACGCTGCTCGGAGTCGCCATCGGTGCGCCGGTGATCCTCGCCGTGCTATGGCTGATGAGCGCCATGGGGCAATACTGGTGGTTCCATGTCTGGTTATTCTGGAGTGCCTTCAATCTACTCATCATGTTTGTGTATCCGACATGGATCGCGCCACTGTTCAACAAGTTCTCCCCGCTCGAAGATGGCGACATGAAATCGCGCATCGAAGCCCTGCTCACCCGCTGCGGCTTTCGTTCTTCCGGGCTTTTCGTCATGGATGGCTCAAAGCGTTCCAGTCATGGCAATGCCTACTTCACCGGCTTCGGCAACAACAAACGCATTGTTTTCTTCGACACCCTGCTCTCGCGCCTGGAAGGACCTGAGATCGAGGCGGTACTGGCGCATGAGCTCGGCCATTTTCGCAAAAGGCATGTCGTCAAGCACATGGCGCTGATGTTTGCCATGTCACTCGGCTTTCTCTGGTTGCTCGACCAACTGATTGACGCGCCATGGTTTTATGCTGGCCTGGGCGTTGCAGCACACAGCACGGTGCTGGCGCTGATTTTATTTTTCCTGGTCATGCCGATCTTCACCTTCCCATTCAGCCCACTCAAGAGCTATCTGTCACGGCGTCACGAATTCGAAGCCGACGCCTATGCCGCGGAGCACACCCAAGCCTCGGATCTTGTCCACGCGCTGGTCAAGCTCTATCAGGACAACGCCTCAACGCTGACACCGGATCCCTTGCATTCACTTTTCCACGACTCTCACCCCCCTGCCGCCCAGCGCATTGCCCGCCTGCAACTACTGGACAAACCGGCGTGAGGAAAACCTGTTGGCATGTGGATGCAGCCAACGCGATCCTGAATGTCGACACAGCGATTTCGCCAGACCCGTACCCACATCTCAAGGACTGAACAATGGAAGGTCGCGTCATCGCTGCCCATGGCCGCCAATACGTCGTTGAACTTGCCGACGGATCGCGACTCCCCTGTTTTCCCCGCGGCAAAAAAAGCGAGATCGCCTGTGGCGACCGGGTCGATATCAAGCAAACCTCGGATGATCAGGGCGTTATCGAAGCGATCCAGCCGCGGAGCAGCCTGCTCTATCGTTCCAACGAAATCCGCCAGAAGCTGATCGCCGCCAACGTCGATCAACTCATCATCGTCGTTGCCACCGAGCCAGCCTTTTCCGATGAACTCATCGCCCGCGCACTGGTTGCCGCAGAGAGTGAGGAAATAGAGCCGCTGATCGTCCTCAACAAATGCGACCTGACTGACAAACTAGGCGCGGCCCGTCAGCGACTGGCGGTTCTTGTCGGGCTCGGCTACCGCGTACTGGAACTTTCCGCACTCGAACATGCTGAAGACCTGCGCCCTCATCTCGCCAATCGAACCAGTGTCCTGGTCGGACAATCCGGCATGGGAAAATCAACGCTGGTCAATGCCCTGTTACCGGATGCCAAGGCCGCCACCCGCGAAATATCGCTGGCGCTAGACTCCGGCAAGCACACCACGACACATGCCACGCTCTACCATCTTGATGCCGACAGTCACCTGATTGACTCTCCAGGCTTGCAGGAATTTGGTCTCGGCCATCTTGACCGCCAGGAAATCGAAAATGCCTTCCCCGAATTTCGACCCTTCCATGGTCAATGCCGCTTCCGCGACTGTCTGCACAATCGCGAACCCGACTGCGCCTTGATTGCTGCGGTCGACGCCAAAAAAATCGATAAATCACGATTTTTGACCTATCACCGGATTGTCGGGACCCAACGCGCCAGCCAAGGCTAACCCCGACAAGGACTCCTGCCGGTTCGCACGTATTTTTCACGATAGCAATTTTCATTGCAAAAGGTGATAATTGTGAGAAATTCGCCATGCCTTGGCGATTGGAGACAGACAATGGGCGAAAGCCAGCCAACCATCCTGATTGTGGACGACACCCCGGAGAACCTGACGGTGCTGGGTGAGTTGTTACAACCCGCTTATCGGGTCAGGGCGGCAAACTCCGGGCGACGAGCCTTGCAGATTGCACTCTCTGCCCCACATCCGGACCTCATTCTTCTCGATGTGATGATGCCGGAAATGGATGGCTACGATGTGCTCGAAGAATTGCGCGCATCGCCCGCCACCAGAAACATACCCGTCATTTTTGTCACCGCCATGGATGGCACCGACGACGAAGAACGTGGCCTGGACCGCGGCGCGGTCGACTACATCACCAAGCCCATCCGTCCCAGCATCGTGCTGGCCCGTATTCGTACGCAACTCGAACTCAAACAGGCACGAGACATCCTGAGTGACCAGAACGTTTATCTGGAAGCTGAAGTGGCGCGCCGGATGAGTGAAAATCAGTTGATCCAGGAAGTCAGCATTCACGCCCTGGCACGACTGGCCGAAATTCGAGACCCGGAAACCGGCAAGCACCTGCGTCGAACTCAGGAATATGTCCGGACGCTGGCCAAAGGTTTGCAAAATCACCCAAGATTTTCCCAATACCTTGATGAACGGACAATCAACGCACTGGCCCAATCCGCCCCCCTGCATGACGTTGGAAAAGTTGGCATTCCCGACCATATCCTCCTCAAACCAGGAAAGCTGACCCCGGAAGAATGGGTCATCATGAAAACCCATACCGTGCTCGGCAGCAATGCGATTGCCCAAGCTGAAGCCGATGCCGAGAAGCCGGTCGAGTTTCTCTCCATGGCCAAGATGATTGCCCGCTCCCATCACGAAAAATGGGATGGCAGCGGCTACCCTGACGGTCTGGTTGGCGACGCCATCCCGATTGCCGCCCGCCTGATGGCCCTCGCTGACGTATTCGATGCCCTGACCTGCAAACGCGTTTACAAAGATGCCTTTTCCTTCGAGCGCGCCTTCAACATCATCGTCGAAGGCAGTGGCGCACATTTCGACCCGGACGTCGTCGAATTCTTCATCAGGGACTTCGACACCTTCGTGACCATCGCCAAAACCTACGCCGAATAGTCAATGCGCAGAAACACCCCACTGATCCGGAACAAGGAAATATACCAGGCCGTCGCCCAGGTTGTTCTGCCCTATATTGCACTGGCCGCCCTCTGGATTCTGATTTCCGACCAGTTGCTGGGCTACCTTGTCGCCGACAATGACACGCGCCTAGCCTTCAGCATGCTCAAGGGCTGGCTGTTCATCGCCGTCACCGCCGCCCTGCTGTCAGTGCTGCTCTATCGGCTGCTGCGCGAAAGCACTATGCGTCGCGATGCAGCCGAAGAGGCAAAAGTACTGGTTGAACAGGAACGTATTCAGCTTCGAACACTGGTCGACACGATCCCCGACCTGATCTGGCTAAAAGACCCTGATGGGATATACCTGAGTTGCAATCCGCGCTTCGAACAATTTTTTGGCGCCCGAGAAGCCGACATTCGCGGCAAAACCGACTTCGATTTTACTGAACCGGAAATCGCCGAATTCTTTCGCAAGAATGATCAAGCCGCACTGGCAGCAGACGCACCTCGCAGCAATGAAGAATGGGTGACATTTGCCAGCGACGGCCACCGCGAGCTCTTGCACACCATCAAGGCCCCCATGCGTGACAGCAACGGGCAATTGATCGGCGTCCTCGGTATCGGACGAAATATTACGCAGACTCACGAATTACAGGAGCGCTTTGCAGTTGCCTTCAATGGCAGCCCGGCCGGCATTTCGCTCACCACCGTTGACGACGGCCTTTATCTCGATATCAATCCCCGATACCAGGAACTTCTTGGCTGGACACGCGAAGACCTGATCGGAAAGCGATCCAAAGATCTGGATTTATGGGTCAATGCTGAAGCTCGCGATATCTGGCGCGACAAATTAAAGCAAAGCGGTCTACTGCAGGATTATCAGACCCAATGGCGCAAGCGCGACGGCAGCTTGATACAGATCAGTCTTTCAGCCGAGATTATTCATCTCAGCGGCAAGCCTTACGTGCTGGCGTTCATCCTCGACATATCCGAGCGGCAACACGCGCTGGAACAAATTCACCAACTGCAGGAACGGTTGGCCATTGCCTTCCGTGCCGCACCGGTTGCCGCCTGCATCACACGCGTGAGCGATGGCATGGTCGTGGACGTCAATGAACGGCTGACGATTGAATATGGCTGGAAGCGTGATGAGCTGATCGGCAAGACCACCCTCGAAGCTGGCTTGTGGGGAAGCAGCGACGATCGCGCAAAAATGCTTGATTTACTGCACCGCGATGGCCGAATCATGAATTTCCCGAGCATTGGCGTCGGGCAAGACGGTCGACAGCGGGAAATCAACCTGTCTGCCGATACGGTCCAGCTGGATGGCGTACCGCATCTTGTCACGTTTATCGTCGATATATCCGAACGCAAGGCGGCGGAACGAGCACTGGCAGAACGCGAAGAAATCTACCGCAGCATTGTCAGCAATGCCGAAGACGGCATTTGCCTGGTCGACCCGGAATCACTCAAATTCATCGAGATCAACGATGCCGGCCTGCGCGGATTGGGTTATACCCGAGCAGAGTTTTCCGGAATGAGACTGCCTGACATCCAGGCCAGCATGACCGAGGCAGAATTCAATCGGCAAATGAACCGCATCGTGGCAAACGGCAGCGCCGTCTTCGAAACACAGCACTATCGGAAGGATGGCAGTATCCAGGAAGCACGCATCGCCGCAGCGCTCGTTAATGTTGCCGGCAAACGGATGTACAGCGGCATCTGGCAGGATATTACAGAAGCCAAGCAATCTGCGGCAGAGCTCAACCAGTATCGCCACCATCTAGAAGAACTGGTCGAGGCCAGAACCGCCGAACTCGAAGCTGCCAAGGATGCTGCCGAGCTGGCCAGCCGGGCAAAAAGTGCTTTCCTGGCCAATATGAGCCATGAAATCCGTACCCCGATGAACGCCATCATCGGACTCACCCATCTGGCCGAACGCCACACGCTTGATGACGAACAACTCGGCCGCCTGCGCAAGGTCTCGGATGCAGCCCACCATTTGCTGTCGATCATCAACCAGATTCTCGACATTTCCAAAATTGAAGCCGGCAAGCTGGAGCTTCAGCCCGTCGATTTTCAACTCTCCAGCGTTCTCGACAACACCAGCGAACTGATCCTCGACCGCATGCATTCACGAGGCCTCAAGTTTCATCGCGAAATCGACCCGGCCCTGCCGCTGATCCTGCACGGCGACCCGTTAAGAATTGGCCAGATTCTGCTCAATTACCTCTCCAACGCGGTCAAATTCACGGAGTTCGGCAGCATCTCGTTGTCGGTAAGACTGGTCTCTGCCGATGCGAATGCGTTGTTCGTGCGCTTTGCCGTAACGGACACCGGAATCGGCATTGCCCCGGAACACCAGTCCCGTCTGTTTGGTGCCTTTGAGCAGGCAGATAATTCGACGACACGACGTTTTGGTGGCACCGGTCTAGGGCTTGCCATCGCCCAGCGCCTGGCCAAATTGATGGGCGGCGATACGGGACTGATCAGCCAGCCCGGCCAAGGCAGCACCTTCTGGTTCACCGCCCGCCTGCAGCCCGGCAGCAGCGTGGTCGACGACAGTGCGGCACCAGTGCGTGCCGACGAAGCCGAGCGCTTGCTGAGCACACGACATGCCAAGGCGCGCATCCTGCTCGTCGAAGACAATACGATCAACCAGGAGGTTGCACTCGAATTGCTGCGCGGCGTCGGTTTGCAGGTGGATCTCGCCGTCAACGGGGAAAAAGCCGTCGAAATGGCCAGCAATATCCCTTACAACCTGATCCTGATGGACATCCAGATGCCGGTCATGGATGGTATAACCGCGACCCGCCTCATTCGGCAGACTGCACGAGGCCAGCGCATTCCGATACTGGCCATGACGGCCAATGCATTTGGCGAAGACCGCCAATGCTGCCTGGATGCAGGCATGAACGACCACGTCGCCAAGCCGGTCAACCCCGGAAATCTTTACTCGGCACTGATCAAGTGGCTGGCACCGACCCGGATCGATAACGACACCACGAGTTTGCCAAAGGAGCCACCAACGCCAGCGCCGTCTCCGGACCAGGCCCGGGAAGACACCCTCGAAGCCCTCAGGAACGTTCCCGGTCTGGATGCCACCCGCGGCCTGCAAACCCTGCGCGGCAAGCTGCCCAGCTACTTGCGACTGCTGGGTGTTTTTGTGACTACGCACGGTGATGACCATGTCAAAATCAATGCTGCCTTGGCCAACCATGCCATTCCGGATGCCAAACAGATTACCCACGCCCTGAAAGGCGTTTCTGGCACCCTGGGGCTGACGGGCATTTATCAGGCGGCACTTGCACTCGATGATGCCCTGAAGGGTCCGGCCACCACGCCAGAAATTTCCCGGCTGCAGAACGCGCTTTCCAATCAGATGCAGGAAACTGAAATCGGCCTCGCGCAGATTCTGGATGTAACGGAGACCCATCCCTCATGACCGCCAGCCCGGCAAGCACACTGCACGACATCATGACTTGCGAGGTGTGCAGTCTGCCGCCGCAGGCAACGCTGCTGGAAGCAGCCCGCCTGATGGCTGACGAACATATTTCCAGCCTGCTCATCATGCTGGATAGCACGGCGCTGGGCATCATCACCGAAAGCAATATCCTGCGTGCCCTGCACGCGCGCCAGCCGGGCGATGTTCGGCTTGATGCGATCATGTCGACACCGCTCATCATGGCGCCACAGCAGCTGGACCTGCTCAGCGCCCGCAACTTGCTGGAAACTCACGGCATCCGACACCTCGTGGTCGCGGACATCGACGGTCAGGTAGCAGGCATCGTCAGCGACACGGATTTTCGCATGCACCTCGACTCGGCCGCCTTCCGGCACTTGCGGACGCTGGAGGGCATCATGGATCGCAAGATCCCCAATCTCATGCCGGAAGCGACGCTGGGTGACGCCATCGCCACCATGGTCAAGCACGCAGCCGACTACCTGATTGTCTGCGAAGCCGACAAAGCCGTCGGCATCTT
>Ga0209023_10000503_pt1 | contig 59060 bp, 56 predicted proteins | sample LakOneMetagenome_FD_187468 | JGI IMG/M metagenome (GOLD analysis project Ga0209023, IMG submission 187468) | Freshwater and sediment microbial communities from Lake Erie, Canada (SPAdes) (version 2) | ecosystem: Environmental > Aquatic > Freshwater > Lentic | place: Lake Erie, Canada...
TAATGACTTCGGTGAGGGTTTTGAGACGGCCATCATGCATATACGGAAACGTAAACTGAATGTTGCGCAAGGTCGGCACTTTAAAACGCAAGGAATCTTCTTTTCGCTGCGTAATTTTCATGCGACCAACGTCCATTAAACTCGGATCTAAAGACAATCCATTGTATTCAAATTTTGGACTCGAGAATAAAGGTTCTTGATGGCAACTAGCGCAATGATTCTTAAATAAGACGTATCCTTTTTGTTCCGATTCGGTGAATTGTGCTACTTTTCGTTGCACTTGGTCGTATTTAGAATTAGACGTTTTCAACAGAACCAGAAATTGAGACAACGCCTTTAACGTCAATTGCCCGGTAATGACCGAAGTTCCAAAAGCATCTTGAAACCGATGCCGGTATTGTTCACTTTGTTGTAATTTGCTCACCACGTTTGCTAACGTTTCGTCCATTTCGACAGGACTTGTTATAGGATGCAAGGGCTGCACCTCCAAATGATTGACGCCGCCATCCCACATAAAGTCTTTCGACCAAGCTAAGTTTTGAAGCGTCATCGAGTTTCTAGTGCCAATTTTTCCATCAATGCCGTGGCTTAAATCGTGATCCACATGGGTAAATCCAGTAGCTTGTAAATGACAACTCGCGCAGGAGATGGTATTGTCACGAGATAAAATGGGATCGTAAAATAAATGCCTTCCCAATTGAAATCCTTCTTCCGTTAGTGGGTTTTTAGAAAAATCATACTGCGGTTTTGGCCAGCCTTTTGGGATTTCTAAATACAAAGGTGTAGTTTGTTTCTGCACAAAGGCGAAACAAATGAGCAGCAGTAGAGGGAGTAGGAGGCTATTTCGAATTTGCTTTTTCATTCTACCTGAAACATTTTAGTACTTTGTTCAGCCATTTCGATGGCTCGTTTTCCCGGAATCATAATGCTGTTGGTTTCCGAGAGTGCGATTTTTGAAAACAATTCGGCCAGGTCTACAGCAATGGGTAGGCTGGTACCACTAACTTTGGGATGCAATTCCACTGTTCGCCAAGCACAGTAAGGTTGCAAATAGCCACCCACATGAAATTGAAAACGGTTGTTTCGAGTCTTACAACTGTTGCTTTTGCCTTCCATTTTCATATTAATGTAACCGCTTTGCCAAGCCCAATACATTCCTTTTGAAGGATCTAACACGCCTGATAACGCTCCCGACACACTCGCAGTACTATCAATACCTATGGCAAAAGTTAGGGCTTTTATTTTTTTGTTTTTGTAAGCATCTAAAGCAATCACCCAAGAGTTGGGTGTTTCGATATCAATCAAATGGTAGCTATTTTTTTCTATAAAAGTGCTAGCATCCTCATAAGCAATTTGAATATTGGAAAGGTAAAATCGCATCAAATCGATTTCTAAAGTATCCGATGCGGTCTTGTATTTTTTTTGGAGTTCAAGTGGAAGGTTGCCAAATTTAAAATCAAAACGCAACGTCAACGAGTCTTTTTTCTCTTGTGCTGTAATTCCTTGAAAAAAAAGAAAACCAAAAAGAACACAAAGCAGGTGCTTCTTACTCATGTCTAGGTCTTGGTGGTTTTGAGAAAATGCGCGACAATTCCTGAGTCAAATCGTAATAGTCTTCCAGTTGCTCGGGCTTGCAAAGTTTTTTGATATCTTCAAAATGTTTGAAGTGGGTTTCTTCTATTTGTCGCTGACTAGCAGCCAATACTGCAATCAAACTGTCTTTAGCAACAACATCGACATTGGTTTTCAACAATTGTAAGTACAACCGATTCTTAGTATTCCGGATTTGATCGTCTAAGCTGTCAATGGTTCCCCGGTGCCATCGAATTAGTTTTTGATATTCCTTTTGCTGCTTTTGATTCAAATGCAATCGTTCAATAATAATTTCTTGTGGTCTTTTGTGATCGAAATCGGGGCGGTGTTTGGGTCCGCTAAAAAGTAAAGATCCCAAAGTGCCTACATTCAAGACTAAGAGAACGATGACCGAAATAGTTAATAATTTGATCTTATCCATGATTAATAGAGTTGATTGGATTTTGTTAGGGAAGCAGCATACAATTCGGTAGCCGATTTTTCTTTTTGACTTTTGAAAAAGACCAACTTCACATTGATGCTTACTAAAATCGCGATGGAAGCGGCTGCTAACCAAATCCATTGCGGGGCTATGGTTTTTTCTTCTTGTAATCTGTTTTGAATTTTTGAAAAAAGTGCATCATTAGGAACCGCAGGTTGCATTCCTTCGGTGCTTTGGAGAATTTCGTTGATCCAGTTTTCGGTTTCCATAGTTCTATAGACGAATTAAATTTTTATTTCTTGCGGTATTCTTTAAATTTTAATGCTAATTTTTCTTTAAGTGCCGATTTCCCTCGGAATAATAGCGACTCCACTGCGGAAACACTAATTTCCATTACTGCGGCAATTTCGGGATTACTCAAGCCGTCCATCTTGGAAAGTATAAAGGCCGTCTTTTGATTTTCGGGCAATTCATTGATGGTTTGGTACAAAACGGCCGCTTTTTCTTTGTTTTCCAACAAGATTCCGGGATGTTCAAAATGCCCTGCGTTCAAATATTCCGTTTCATTTTGGCTTTTGGTTCCAAAGATGAAAAAGCGTTTCTTACTGTTTTTATGTTTGATAAAATCCAAACACTTATTGATGGTAATGCGGTAAATCCATGTTTTTAATGTGGAATTCTGCTCGAAGCGATCCATCGATTGGTGTACTTGTATGAAAACATCTTGGGTAATTTCTTCTGCATCTTCTATATTTTGCAAATAATTGAGCGCGACATTATAGACCAACACACGGTGTTGATTGTAAATGTTTTGGAAATCGCTCAAATTATTTTTCATGCCGGAAAAGTAAGTAATTTTCAGCAAATTCCATTTTGGGAGCGGTTTAATTGAAGGCAGATATTTTTTCAAACCACAATTATTGTTATATTTGGCACGAGCAAATTAGCCCTGATTACCTCACTAAACTATCACTTTTAGCGGTGTTCGGTGAACACTTCGTGTTTGTAGTGAAAATCTCCTAAGTTTTAGAAAGATGGAGGTCCACTCTAACTTTATAAAAATTAGGAATTGTAACGGATAGCAGGAATAGCTTCCCATAAAAAATTAAAGAACTTTTAGATATGAAATTATTAGAAGGAAAAGTAGTAATCATTACCGGTGCAAGCCGAGGCATTGGAAAAGGAATTGCTGAAGTTTTTGCTAAGAATGGCGCTAATGTAGCGTTTACTTATAGTTCGTCGGTCGAATCAGCGCAAGCGTTGGAAACCGAACTGAATGCTTTGGGTGTGAAAGCAAAAGGATACCAATCAGACGCTTCCAGTTTCGCAGAAGCACAAACTTTTGTAGATGCCGTTTTAGCCGAGTTCGGAACCATAGACGTTTTGATTAACAATGCCGGAATTACAAAAGACAATTTGCTTATGCGCATGTCTGAAGAAGATTTCGACAAAGTAATCGAAGTGAATCTAAAGTCGGTTTTCAACATGACCAAAGCCGTACAAAAAACCTTATTGAAAAATAGAGCCGGATCAATCATTAACATGAGTTCGGTAGTCGGAGTTAAAGGAAACGCTGGACAAACCAACTACGCGGCCTCTAAAGCCGGTGTGATTGGGTTTACCAAATCAGTAGCGCTAGAATTGGGTTCCAGAAACATTCGTTGCAATGCGATTGCTCCCGGTTTTATTGAAACTGAAATGACCGCCAAATTGAATGAAGATGTGGTGCAAGGCTGGAGAGATTCTATTCCGTTAAAACGCGGTGGAACCACAGAAGATGTGGCTAATGCTTGTTTGTTCTTTGCTTCGGATATGAGTGCTTATGTTTCCGGACAAGTGTTGAACGTTTGTGGCGGCATGCTTACCTAATATTATTTTTAGATTCACGAACACCTTTTCCTGAGTCCCTATCTAATTAAGAAAAATTAATGACAACGACCACCCTTTTTCTACTATTGCTTTCTATTGTTGTAGCCTGTGGCGTAGTCTTTTTTCAATATTTTTATAAAGCCAAGAACCAGTCGAAAGTGACTTGGTTGTTGGTTTTTCTTCGTTTTATTGCGGTTTTCGGACTTTTACTATTGCTGATCAATCCCATTCTTTCTCGTAAGACTTTTGAAACGATTAAAACGCCGTTGCCTATTGTAGTAGATAATTCGAGTTCTATTGTCGACTTAAAAGCATCCGAAACGGCTTTGAGTTTGTACAAGACGTTGACGTCCAATGCCGCCTTAAAAGATAAATTCGACATCCAATCGTATCGCTTTGATGCCGATTTTCAAGCTTCGGAAGTCTTTGACTTTAAAGGAAAACAAACCAATTTAGAAGAAGTAGCCAAAAACGTCAACAGCATCAATAAAAATGCTACGTTTCCGACCGTGGTGATTACCGATGGGAATCAAACCACAGGGAACGATTACGTGTACCGCTTTCAAGCGAACAACAAAGTATATCCATTAGTAGTAGGTGATACGACCACTTTTATGGATTTGAAAGTGAGCCAGCTCAACGTAAACAAGTACGCCTTCCACAAGAACAAGTTTCCCGTAGAAGTATTTTTGAATTATTCAGGAACGAAGCCAATTACTGCAAGTTTCAAGATTGCGCAAGGCAATTCGATTTTGAATACGCAATCCGTTTCCTTTTCGGCGACTAAGAAATCGGCCGTCATCTCCGTTTTACTTCCTGCAGATCGCGTGGGGTTGCAAATCTTTAAAGCTTCTGTAACTTCCAATCAAGCCGAAAAAAACAGTTACAACAACACGAAGAATTTTGCCGTTGAAGTCATTGATCAAAAAACCAATGTTGCTATTGTCTCAGCGATGAATCACCCCGATATCGGTGCTTTAAAACGAGCTATTGAAACGAATGCGCAACGAAAAGTAACCATTGTTAAACCAAATGAAATCAAGTCGTTAGCAGATTATAATGTTTTGATTTTGTACCAACCCACAGCCGACTTCAAATCGGTTTTTGAAAACAACAAAATAGCAGGTATTAATACGTTCATTATTACAGGAACGAATACGGATTATGGCTTTTTAAACCAACAACAAGCTCCGTTTGTGTTTAAGATGAGTGGCCAAAAAGAAGATTATACGGCCGATTTTAATGCGCAATTCAACTTGTTTGCTTTGGAAAATTTGGGTTTTGAAACCTTACCACCTTTGCAAAATGCTTTTGGAACCATTACTGCTAATGCTAATGTTTCGGTTTTGCTTTCATCTAAAATCAGAAATATTGCTACCGATGCTCCTTTATTGGCTTTCACCGAAAATCAAGGGAAACGATCGGCGTTTTTGTTTGGAGAAAATAGTTGGAAATGGCGTTTGCAAAGTCATGTCGATACCAAATCGTATGAAAAATACGATCAGTTTGTAGACAAAACCATTCAGTTCTTAGCGTCTACGGATACTAAAAAATCCTTGGTAGTCAATCATGAAAGCTTTTACAATTCGGGCGATGCTATTGTCATCACGGCTCAGTTTTTCAATAAGAATTATGAGTTGGATGAAAAGGCTCGTTTGACGCTTTCGGTAACTAATAAGACAACGAAGCTGAACAAAAAGTACGATTTTCTAAAAACCAACAATTCGTTTAAAGTGAATTTGGACGGACTGGCAGCCGGGCAATATACCTTTTCCGTAAAAGAATTGAATACGAATACGGTATACAACGGTTATTTTGAAATCTTAGATTTTGATATTGAAAAACAATTTGTAAACCCCGATTATAAGAAGTTACAACAAGTAGCCAGTCAAACGCAAGGGCAGGTGTATCTTCCGAATCAAGTAACTACACTAATCGAAAAGCTACTGGCGGATGACCACTACAAAGCGGTGGAAAAAGCGATTGTAAAGAAAACGCCTTTGGTGGACTGGATTTGGTTGTTGGTACTAATTGTGGCGGCCTTAACTGCCGAGTGGTTTATTCGCAAGTACCACGGATTGCTGTAAAACTCCGTTATTTCTTAGCGATTAGAACTAGGTCTACTATAGGAGTCCCATCAGCGTAGTGGTATGATTTTCGTTCTTCCGCGATTACTTTAAATTGAGCTGCTTCTAATGCCGATTTTAAATAAGCTGCTTCGTGATAGTTCATAAAGATTTCATCTCCCGAACTTCCTTTTTGCCATCTCGATTTCGAATTATCATCTTCCATAGTACTCAAGTAAAGCACTCCGTTAGGGTTTAGTACTTTCGAGGCGTCGGCAATAAATTGAATCGCTTCCTTTTTGGACAGGTAAGGTAACCCAAAACCGCACATGATGGCATCATAATTTGATTTTAGAGAAAGCATCTCGCGGCAATCTAAAAGTTGAAAAGCCGCTGTTGGATTATTCTTCTGTGCTATAGCAATCATGTTCGGGGCAAGGTCCGTTCCTAAGATCTTTAAGTCGGGACGCACTTGCAAAAGGTAGCGCGTAATATTGCCCGGACCACAAGCCACCTCTAAAAGCGTAGCATTTTCTTTTTCAATAGCATTACAGAATACAGCAAAAGTATCGCCATACAAACTCACATCCATGAATTTGCGTTCGTATTCTGAGGCTAATTGGTTGAAAATGAAAACGGCTTTGTGGGTAAGGTCCATGAAAAAAGAAAATTTTGATGGTTAGTACGTGGGCTCTTTTTGCTTGACTGTTATTGTTTTTCCCATAAAAACAAACAACGCCGAAACCAACACAAAAACAACAAGTAAAAGTAACGAATTGAAAAGCACCTTTTGCATCCCCAACTCGCTGACGTTAACGAAAGGATAGGGGTAGAACCCAGAAAAATGGCCTCTACTTAACACATAAAGCAAATACAAAAAGGGATAAAGTAACCATTTGGGAATCATGGCGTAAGGAACTTCATTCTTTCGTTCGTAAAGCACCCAAAATAGTACTACCGCCAGAGGAATAAAAGAGTGCAACAATTCATCTACCACTTTTTGCAGTCCTTTTGGCTCCCAAATGCCCCGCAAGACCAATTGGTATACCAAGCCTACGATAGTAATGTAAGTGGTAATCGCTGTCAATACACCGGGTTTGGAAGCATAATGTATTAGTTTCCCTTTTTGGAACAGTATAGACGTAAAGTAAAGTGCCACCAACGAATTGGTGAGAATTGTAAAAAAACTCAAAAAGCGAATCGAAGTTTCCACCACGGGTGTCACACGATTTTCAATCATCAACACGTATTGCGTGATGACCGCAAACCAACCTACCGCTGCTAAAAAAGCGCTTAGCGTTACTTTCATACGCCCACCATTTTCTTGTTGCTACTTCACAAACAATCCTTACGCTGCGGGATTCCTAATGAATATCTACCGCAGCGGTCACGTTGACGCTTGCTGGGACGTTTCGTACGATGTTAAAGTCGTTATCGTATTCTCTAAAGTTGCCCGTATATTGAACCGTATAATTCGTTGGAGTGTTGACCACAATTTTTATGGTACCCAAAGGATTGAGGCTTTTTGAATTTGCTGAAGTAGTCAAATTAAAGATGACTCCTACCGAAGTCCAACCCATACAACCGCGCTCTAAAGGCGACAGAAAATCTTGAAACCCTGGCGTAGAATCGGCATCATAAATAGTGTACGTACCAGCAACGGATGTTCCTTCTTTGTGATACAAATCAAAGCTTACGGTTCCCGATTTAGAGAACCCTAATAATCCAGTAACACTGATGGTAGAGCGCAAGTAATTCACGCCATTAATAGGATAAGGCTCTGGCGTTTTATATTCCGTTATGCCTTGAGCGGCTAATAACGTAAAGGTTTGTCCGTCTAAGGTAAAAGTTGCTGCCGGTGGGATAGGTTGTGGTCCGTTGTCGCGGCTGCAACTCATTAAAACGAATACCAAGCAGGAGGTAACTAAAAGGATCTTTTTCATGGTGTAAAAATTTGGAGTTCGTTGGAACTCATTTGAATTGCTTAAAAATAAAGTATTTTTTTGGATTGCCCAATGTTTGCCTTCGAACATTTTTCAAAAGGGCTGTTTCCTTATTTCTTTTTTGGAGGCTGGCATTCTTTGCAGAAATCATTCAATTCTTGAATTTCTTTTAAAACCTCCTCGTGCAGCGCTTGCAGTTTTTCTTTTTTTCGTCCCAGATCGGTGGCTTTTCCGGCGTTGGTATCGCGCTCCACCATTTCTTTTTGAATGTTGTCGAATAGGGGTTTGAAAAAGGAAATATTCGAAAACGCTCCTTTCTCTTCGTACAGTTTTTTCCGGAACTTCCGAGCGTAAAACTCCGATAAATCAAATTCGAATTGGGCAAAACTTACTAGATCAGTAGCCAACTCGGCAGTAGGAGCCACTAACGAAGCGGCATCGCGTTTAAACGTATTGCTGACTTTACTATTGAAATTCTTGGTCAACATAAAGGCGAAGTTGCTCATATAAAAAGAGAACTCCATACTAGAAGCGGTATGCAGGCTGTAAACGGTTTCAGAACCAATTTGTGTAGCCGACGATTGGAAATCGCTACTTTGTAGTTGGTATTTGCCGTCCCAGGGAATGTCATTTTGGGAATAGGAGAGTGTAGTAATTAATAAAAAAAATCCTGCTTTAAAATAGTTCATGAAGTAGCGAAGTTAGGTTTGGTAATCGTACCGATTTTTAAGCATTTTGTGATCGTCACTTGATACTTCTTTCTCTAAAAAGAATAGCCCACCCTAAGATTCAAATCGACATATACATCGTCTCTATTGGTAACATTTTTAGAGCCTTTACCAAAATAAAGTTGCGGCCCTAAGCCAAATCCAGTTTCGAAAGAAATATGTTTCCCCGACACCCGACGAATGCCCCATTGAGGAATTATAGCCAGCTGGTTCACGATATTGAGGTTTTTATTGCCAGTAATTAGAAACAAGTCCGGTAAATAATGGGCCTTAATGGCTATAAAATTACCACTGTTGCGTTTGATGTTTTTTCCTTTTGCAAAGCGTTTCTCCAAATTGTAATACCATTTGGGTTCGAGTGTGATATTAGGCGCTAGCACCGAGTACGTGCTCTTAACACCATTGGAAGTTTGCTCTGCAAAACCCAATTCTAAACCAATTTCACTTCGCAAAGCGAGTTGTTTGGTTAACTTTAATTCGTGGTTCGCCCAGAGGCCAACTAGACCCAATTGGACGTCGAAAATAGATTTTTCTACACTAACTTCTTGTGCAAAACCTTGCAAGGAAAGGCTGATAAAGAGCAAAATGGCAATTTTTTTAAACATAATTTTAAAAGGTATTTGTTAAAGGACTTTAGAAATAGACGGTTTATACTTAGTTTTTCGGGCGAATTAAGAATGTTTATTTTTCCATTGTAGTTTCAGGTTCACCCAACCGAAGCAAGTGCTTTCTAAACACAAACAAAACCAGAACGACCAAAGCACTCCATACATTCACTAGTATGGGTGAGCCCAATACTCCAGTTTCCGCTAGGATTCCTTTAGCCAACAACGTGTTCAACACCACTAAAAGCACGACAATGATCGTCACGACTGGAGCCAAAAAGAACAACAAGAAATAGGCAAGGGGTTTGTTTTCAATGGTTTTATACCCCCGGTACAAAGGGTAAAACGTAATTAAGAGTATCAAAACAAAGGTAAGCACACTAGCTACATTTAAATTTGTTACAACTTTGCTGAGGATGGTGACTTCATCCCCACTTCTTAACATGGGATTTAAAAGGCGTCCGAACGGTGTGTTGGCAAAGACAAGCGCCATTCCTAAAGACTTTTGTTCGTTCGTAGCGGTGCTTTTTAAGAAACTACAACCCACCCAAATCATGACAAAAGTAAAAACTGGACCCGCTAAAGTGGATAACCAAGCCCACGGATTCGTTTCGCAACCTTCACAAACATTCCAAGCATTAAAATCGCGAACACCCCAACACCCGCAAATGATTCGGGCCACTGCCGTGTGCACAATTTCATGCAGCTCGAGCATGACAAAGGTTAAGGCTAAAAAGGCTATGGTAAACTTTGGTGTAATTTTTAGTTTCATTTTTAAAGGCTTGTATTGTAATGAACGACTTAGGCTAACTTTTTTTGAACTGGTTAAAAGTAGAATTAATTAGGGAAATTTAAAAGCAACATTTAAAAATTAAAAGAATTCATTACGATTTTAGGGTTATGTGGTGAAACACGAATTGCAGGAAGAAACACGAATTAATATAGCGCAACTTCTTTGAGAATTTATCTTTAGAAAAACATAAAATCAAGACTATATAGCAATCCGTTTGTTTTTCTATCAACAACAATTATTAACGATATTTTATGTTTCAATTTGGTTTAAAAAAAAGAAATTTCGTTTTAATATTCATAATTCAATGCATTGTTCGGATTTGGAGTGGCTATAGATACTGTTTCGTTGGTTCTTTCCACTACATTATTTTTTATTCTCAGAATAGTAAAAGTATTGTCACCAAAAACACTAACCATTTGGACGGTTGTGTTTAATCCCTCGGCATAACTATACCCATTGCCTGATTGTTTGGTAAGGAATTGATTAAAATCGGTTTGAAAGCCGTAACGGATTTGGCTGCCAACAGCAAAATAATCCCCAGTAGCTTGCGGAGCAAAGTTGTTTAAATGCACTTCTTGAGTGGTTTTAAAAGGAACCCGAAAATCCATGGTAATGACTTGGGTTCTTTGGTACAAATTACTAATCGGACATTTGCCAACGGAAGAAAAGGAGCTACTAACCAAATCGGAAGGCTTTACAAAAGCATCGGACAGCAAACTCTCGATCTTAGCGGTATCCGTCTGTATGAAAAATAGTCCACCCAATTCGGCATCCTTTATAAACACTTCCATCCGGTAATTTCCATTACTGTCGGTAGTCGTTCTTCCAATGATTCTTTGATAATTGATTCCAATCGAGTTTAGAGTATAGTAAAAAAGAACATCAACATGCGCCAAACCAACATGGTCCTCCGTACAAAAACGTCCAATTATTACATTGCAATTACCGGTGCAGGTTTTGGTACTGTCATTGTCGGTATGGTTGCAGCTGGAAAGCGACAGTAGCATAAACCAACTTAGTAGAATCGTTTTCCAATTCATTATTTTTTGATTTGTTCTTTATTGCAAGACTATAAAACTAATACTTTGTAGGTGATTGACCCTCCCCTAACATGAGCAAGATGCTCGCGCTTGCTAATGGGGGTAAAGTAACGAACAATCTACCGAAAAACTAGCCATGAGTTCTAGCAAGTGTTGGTGGGAGTGCTTATTTTTTGATAAAAATAGTATCTACCTTTACAATTGTATCTATATGCTTGACGAAGATAGTATCGTGAACAAAAATTGTGTTTTTTCCATTATCATTAATAATCACTTTTTCAGGATGTTGTATTTCAATAGATTTGCTGTCTTTGATATTAAAGAGAACAACAAAACTAATTGCTACCACTAGTATCATTGTAATAATATTTCCAATCTTAAAGGCGTTATTGGAATGTAAAAGATTTGTAGCTTTTATGTTATTGACAGCTATATTGTTATTGATGCTATCTAGATAATCCCTCACAAGTTCTGCTTCAAATTCCTCTTCAGTGTTATTCATAAAGTCGAGTACATTCCCAGGTCCAGCAACGAAGTAATTAAAGTTCTTAACATTGAAATTCTTTAATGCATTAAAAATAGCAAGAATGTAAAAGGCGAATGCTGCTAGTACTAAAGAAAGTAGAATGATCTTAATAATAATATTGGCATCGGCTAACTTGTCAATTAATATTGGTATGGTTAAACTTAATAATGAAAAAACTACGCTAGTTTGAGAAACTAATTGGTTTGTTTTTCCTTCAATTGCGATTAGGCGATTATTTTCTTCCTCGAGAGCGGATTTGAGAAAGTCTTTATGCGCTTTAATTTTTGTTGCTCCTGTTGTTAAGTTATACGCAGAACTATTGTAAGTGTATGGATTAACACTTTCGACTTTTGCTAATCCAATAGCTTTAAAAAAATTTCTCATTGATAAAGGTATTTTATAATTGATTCAGAAATTGGTAGATTAGTTTGTGACTCAATCCACGCCCATTGACCATTTGGGTTAATTTCAAGAAAAATATAGTTTCCTTCGTCGTCCAAAATCAAATCTATCGCTCCGAATTCTAAGTCTAAAGTACTGACAAGTTCAACACATTTTTCTTCAATCTCAGTTGGTAAACTTGCTTTTATAAAGTTGAGATTTTCTTTACGCCAATCAATTTTCGTTTTTTCATTTTTTTGAGAATCAACACTCGCTACGAAAACATCTTTACCGACTACAGTTACCCTCAATTCTATTTTCTTCTTGATGTATTTTTGAAAAATACAAGGTGTCAACTCGAAATCTTGTAAAGACAATAGATGTTCTTCTTTCGCAAGATTTGTGAAGATTAGGGAAAGCGAATCATTTTTATATATTCTCGATTGAGAAAGAGGCTTGAGAATAATACTTTTATCATGTTGCTTATAAAATTCTTTTAGAGTATTTTTTGAACTTGTTACAAGCGTATCAGGGATTTTGAAGCCCAGTTTACTGGCAAGTTTTAACTGAAGTAATTTGTTTTCGGCGCGGTATATCGAATGAGGATTACTAAACCAACGGGCATCAATGATTGTAAGTAAGTTTTGTAAAAAGCTGTCATACTCATTAAGTAAGTAATTTGCAATCTCCAAACTTTCTGTTTCTATTTTTGGAAGTTTAGTTCGTCTAAACCACACAGATGAAAAATTAGAGATTCCTTCAAAATTAAATTCGAAAGAATTTCCAATTTTAAAATTCTTATGCCACAAATCTTCACAGTTAAGTCTGACATATTTTAAGCCTCGCTCATTAAGTTTGTGAATCAAAAAATCTGCTGTATAATCTTCTCTGTGAGTAATTATTAGAACATTATTTGTCACTATCTGATACCTCTTGAGATTCGGTAATTGTACGTGTACTCATGAGAGTGCTTAGCGACCTAATATCGTTGTCATTATCTGATGATTCTAACTGCGAATGAGTTTGAGTCAATGTTCCCATATGAACAGCTGTTAAATCTTTATCTGAATCCGAAACTTCACTAAAAGTTTTAGTAAAAGTTTCAGTACTCATATTTAAAAAGCTAATCGCAGGCTGACCAGTATTTACATCAACAGATAGATTTAGTTTTTCATCATAAATAACTTTCTCAAGTGTTACATCTGAAGTTTGTGAAGTCTCTAGGTATTCAAGAATTAAAGGTTTCATATAATATTTTTTAAGGTTATGATTTTTAGAATTGCCACCAAAGTTTCGCCGCTACGCGATTGTTGCGGCTTCTGGAACGAGTTTTTTACCTTACCGAAAAACGCATTTAAGAAATAAAACGTTCCATTAGTGAAAAACTTAGCAATAGCGCGTAACGGATGTTATAGCCGGTAGTTGTATTCTTTATTAGAAACTTCTTACTCTATCGATTTAAGACCAAATAAATTTACCCGATCCATTTTATCTTCATGTATAACGATCGTCAGCTTAGCAGGATATTTGAACTTCATCTCACTTAATTTAAATGTCCATAGCATTATCTTCAAAAGCTCTTCGTCTTCAATATTTTTGTGTTCTTTAATACGAGTAATGCCTGATCCAAAAATTGGTACTGAAACGCTTTTTTGAGCGTAAACACGATTAACTCTATCCCAAAAATTTATAAGAAATTCAATATATTCGGGCATTGTTAGAGTTGCTCTATCATCCTTATCAAATTTAGCGAATGCCGTCAGCAAGAAATCTTCATAAACAATAATTGTACTTAAGTTAAATTTTATTTTTTTGCCTCCATGATTTCTATCGCACCGATCATTAATTATATTCGATGCGTCTGAATTTGTCTCAATGAACTTGTCAAGTTCGTTAACATTACTTTCAAAAAAACGATTTATAAAAATTCCATTTAGAGACTTTTTTGATATTATTTTGTCATCGACCAAAGTATCAAAATATTCATTAAATGCTATTGTTTTCAAACCTTCTTCTAAGAATATATCTCCGCACTTTATATTTACGATGCTTCCATCTATTTCGATATTCACGTTGGTCAAATTGTTGGCCCGATACCAAATAATCAGATAAACAAAGACAATTGCTAAGAACGAGAACCATCCTAGATAAATTAGGTACTGTTTATGCTCCTCAGGAATAACATTAAAAAGTAGTATAAAAGACAAAACACCTGAAATCACCGAAAAGTATTTCCAGAATGTATCTATGACCCGTTTATCAAAAAAATTAACCTTCATAATGTATTATGTTATAGAACATAGTTTCCGGAATCTGTACCAGATTCGATTGCAAATCTAGAATCATTTAAAGCTTGGCGGATAAGTTCTTTGTCCATTGGAACATGTAATACCGGTACATTTGATTTTGAATCTCTGAAAATTGGTAACTTGTTCCAAAGCGATACTAATGTGTCATTTAAATTAGTTTTATTACTAGTCAACAATGCATCTTTAGTTTTTAGCGTTGGGTAAATTACAATAACTGGCAATCCCAAGCTATTAATTCCATACTCAATCTCCTCTTTCAAAGCTTTGGAATTTAATGTATCATCACTTAAAAATAATACAATATTCTTAGAGTTTCTTAGTCGTTCTCGAAGACGTGGTTTAAGTGTCGTTTCCCAGTCACTATTATCACGAACATTGTAAGTTGTGTCGTGTGCATTATTAAAAGGAAACGAACCATCGGCACCTTTCCATGCTTTTAACATATTATAATATACGAAATCTTTCGTTGCGTGAGCTCCAAGCGCTGATTCGCTAAATGGTTCACTCACATAGAATGCGCAATAATTGCATGCCTTACTCATATTTTTTTAAATTTGATTAGTATCTTAATTAATTGAATCCGCCTAAATTAGATAAAAATTAACTGTGTATCAATGCTTTAATTGAAAAATAGGGTGGCAATCGTGATTTGTAGCCAAAGCATGATTACCATTGGCTATAACGTCTGTATATGCCTTTTAAAACAGCACAAATTCATTCCTCAAACTTTAACACCAACTGCAGATTTTCTACCCTAAATGTTAAAATACACAACAAGATTAAATCAAAAAAACTAACCATCCTATAGGGAAACCCCTAATTCGTTAAGGAAAACCCCTAGTTTTTAATAATAAAAATCCCCTGTAGAGGGGAGTACGGAGTTATTTCTACTAATAACACTTTTACACTAATTTTTAACTTAAACAACTACTATATAATATTTTAAAACAAATCACATCAACTTATAAAACAATTATAAAACAAACAAATTAATCCCCATTTTCCACCACTAAAAAACCACAAAAGCTTTCCCCCAAAACTTCAAAAGCTTTTTTCCAAAACATCAAGAGCTTTTCTTCAAAATCTCATAGTGTTTTTTAGCGTTTTTCGAGACGAAAACCCATAAAAAAAGCCCCCAAGAACAACTTCTTGGAGGCTTTTTGGGGTGGGGAACACCCGCTTTTTTTCGCTTTTAACTGGCTTTTCTAAACGATAAATCCTTTAAAAACGATTTCATCTTCTTGCCGGGGCGAAAGCGAACGCGGCTTTTTAGGATCGCATTCGAGGTCACTTCTACGGCTGTAGGTAAGCCTTCGGAGTGAATGCCTACTTGAAACGTGCCTAGCTTGCCCAGTTTCACGATACGCCCTTGCTCTAGCTCGGCGATGATGTTGTGCTCTAACGACATCAACACCGCGTAACAGTCGGGAGCCGTTACCGTGCACTGATACGCGATCATTTCGGCCAACGTATCCAAATCTACTTCGCCATCGCCTATAGCGCTAGCATAAAACTTTTCAGGTGCCGCAAAATCTCTCGGATTTTTTTTCGGCACTACTTTAAATTTAATTGACATAATAAAAATATTTAAAATTACTATGCGTGCCAAAAAACAAAAACAATGCTAAAAAATATTTTTTTGTCGAGAGTGGTAGTTTTTTCCGATTTTGTCGATTTTGGCACAAAATATGTAGGCAAAAAAATAACAGTGTTTGGGTAAGCACTTGAATAGAAGTATACTAGCCTAGTAATCTCCGTGCCAACCCGCTAAAATCAGTAAGCCAACTTAAAACCAAAAAGCCATGCCCAGAATTATTATTTACGTTTCCGACATTCAAATGATCACCGGAAAAACCGAACGTCAAGCCCGTTACTTGTTGTTGAAAATCAAAACTTATTATCGAAAAGGGGAGATGCAGTGCCTCACCGTAAAGGAATTTTGCCACTATATGGGCATTCCGGAAGAAGAAGTGCGCCCCTTATTGCGTTAGGGTTCTTTGTGGTGGAAGGTTTTGCGTTTCAAGGCATAGACTTGCAATCGCAGGTAATCGTAGCCTAAAGCGACCAAAAGGACCAAGGCAGCGACATACAACGTGTCGAGCGCTATGTTCATATACAGCAAGTCGCCCAAGAAACACCCTATAAAAAAGAACGCAATGATCGAAAGCCGCAAGTAGATGTTGCTTTTGAGTCGAGCCTTTTCCTCCGCTTTTTTATAGAAAAACAATTGGGAGAGTTCTATGCCTAAGTCGGTGAACAAGCCCGTAAGGTGGGTCGTTCTTACTGTAGAGTTGGAGACTTTCGTTACCAACGAGTTTTGCAATCCCATCGCAAACAGCATCGCAAACGCCATGAACTTGCCTGATACTTCGGTGACTTCGGTTTGTGATCCCCAAAAACCTACGCTGATTAAGACCAGCATTTCTAAGAAAATCGGAATGACGTGCATCAGTTGCGGGTTTCTTTTGGCTACTAGTTCTGCCAGTAAGTTCGAGCTAAACGAGCCCATAAAAAAGAAGAAGATAAAAGCCAGAAAGGTAAAAGCGGCGGCGTAGTTCTTAGTAAGAAACTCGTCGGCGAAGTACGCAAAATGCCCTGTTACGTTGGTGGTTAGGGTTTTTAAGGCCAAAACGCCCGTAATGTTGACCATACCAGCGACCAACGAAAGCAACGTCGCGAGGCGAAGGTTGTGAAGAAAGGTTCTGTTTTTGCCGTGGTGCCGAAACATGGTACAGGATTCGAGGTTACGTGGTATAGGTTACTACTGCGCTAACGAAGGTACGGACAAAATTGGATTTTTACTAGAGTAGGGGCTTTGTTATTTCCATTTGCGTCGGTGCTTTTCAATGATCCTCGTGGATGGCACACTAAGGCGTTCAAAAAATCAGCAATACTAAGGGATAGTGCGCGGTCTAGTAGCTACTTTACTTTTTGTGCCATAAAATAAACTATATACTTATTTGTACTATTACAAAAATGCTATATATTTGTTTTTATATAAGCCAAACAGCATGGATTCTAGTATGTTAATAAAAAGGATAGCCGCCGATGGTTGGATTCTAGACCGAGTTAGGGGCAGTCATCACGTCTTTATTCATCCAACAAGAAGTGGTGTTGTGGTCATTCCACATCCAAAAAAAGACCTGCCTATAGGGACCGTTCGCAGTATTTTGAAACAATCGGGATTGAAGTAGTGCGATGGCACAAATGAATAACTAAGCCTATAGTTTAGATAATAAACAGTATCAGTTGTGAAAACACACCAAAAAAAGGAAGTATGGCCATCAAAGTGAAAATAGAAAAAGGAAAAGACGGGACCTATTGGGGAACTACTCAAAATATTCCCGGGGTAATTACAGCAGACGGCAGTAGTTTAGAGGAATTGAAAGCCAATATGAAAGAAGCCATCTCCTTGTATTTGGAGACCGCGACAGACCATAAAAAAGAGGTTGCCGCGAGTCTGTCTAAAGGATTGGAATTAGAGCTTAAAATTGAATTATCCGAAGTATTCAAGAAAGTAAAAGTCTTAAATCAATCGCAATTTGCTAAGCGCATTGGAATCAATCCTGCGCTAATGCGGCAATACGCTACCAAATCGAGCATCTACGTTTCGGAGAAACGAGCCCAAGCTATTCAAAAAGGACTGCGTGATCTTGGCGAAGAGCTTTTGTCGATTAGTCTATAACTACGGTAGCATTGGTTTACTCTTCCTATTTTCAACTTTCTTAGTAAGGGAACTATCGCACTTCGAAATCTTCTTTCTTAGTAAAATACTCCAATGCCAGCACTAAAAGCAATACTAGGAGAAAGGTTATTTTCTGAAGTACCGGCAAGTATTCCCTCAGATCGCCTGAGCCATAGCAATAGAGCGATAGGTAAAACGACAGTAACGTAATGGCACATAGGAGTTGCAAGGCACGCAATTTTGTCTTAAAAACAAAAACGGTACAGTAAAAAATCCCAATTAAGAATAAAGTACTCGCAATCGGAATCATGACATCGTGCAGGGGAGTAGCAATCAAAAACGCAAAGACCATCCCGCTCAGTCCTACATATTTTATAACTTGACTGGCTCTTTTTTGCGGAATTTTCTTAGCAAACGAAACAAAGAACCACGCCAAACTAACCGACAACAGGAACATTCCCGCAACGGCCCAATAGCGTCCGGGATTGCTGGCCCCATTCACTGCCTGTTCTCCAAAGAGGTTGCTGATGTAATTGTTTCTCCAGTCGTAACCTAAAGCGGTGGAATCGGCCTGTGAGCCACCAGGATATTGGGCAGCCGCTATAGCCAACAAGGTTATTGTGCTTAGGATGCCTACGATTAGATAGTATTTTTTTAGCATAAAAAAGTTATTTTTAAACGATCCAATAAGAGTAAAGCCTTTTAAAGTTAGGCATGCTATTTTATTTTTGCACAGCACATCAAAGTTCTTGAAAAAATAGTTCTCGAACAAACCCTGTGAATCACTTTTTTTGTATTTTAGTTTTTTTAAAGCCTAATTATAAACACTTTAAGACTTTGTATGAAAAAATTATTGCCAGTACTAGTACTCTGCGCCGTTAGCTCTATAACATTCGGTCAAGAGATCGCTTTCTCAAAAACCAATTATGCCGACAGTCTTTCTTTAGCCAAAACGGTTCCGCCATTGGCTTCCCTGATTTTAGATAATTATGCCGATAATAAAGCGGTGACCAATGATTATCGTTTTCGCTTGCAGGTACTCTCCAAACGGTATTCGAAAGTGAAGTATACGCTAAACCAACTAGCGCAAGAGATGACGGGCGACTCGATCAAAAGCGGAGCTTTAGGCTTGCCCTACAAACTATTTGCTGAGCTCATGTTACAAAATCCTAGCGGCACTACTGATTTTCGGCCACAATACAGCGCCACTTTGAAAAAGCTGTATAAATCCTTTACCACAGAAGATCAGTCGTTAGTCGACTTCTATTTTGACAATAAGACTGCCGATTTTAAAACCAAGCTCGACAATTTTATCGCCACTCATAAAGACCAAGACCAATTGTCACTGGAAGAGGCGTTACTGCTTTGCAGGGTCTATACTTCCTATATGGTATTTGCTAAAACATCAGCGATCGCAGTACAAGCGTTAAAAGAACTCGAGCAAGAAGCTTTTACCATTGATGAAAATATCACCATTCCGATGTCGGATGGCGGAACCATTGCAATCGCCATGGCGAAGAGTAATGAAAACACGAAACCTTTGCCCGTAGTAATGCTCTATAATATTTACGCTGGCAATGAGCGCTCCGATATTAAGGAAATGGCTAGGCGAGGGTATGTGGGTATTGTGGCCAATACGCGAGGGAAGCGTTTGAGTCCGGATGCGATTGAACCTTTCGAACACGATGCTCAAGATGCCTATGAGATCATCGATTGGTTGAGCAAACAACCCTGGTGCAACGGCAAAGTAGGAATGTATGGTGGAAGTTATTTGGGCTTTAGCCAATGGAGTGCTGTGAAGAAAGTGCACCCTGCCTTAAAAACGATTGTGCCTCAAGTATCGGTAGGTATCGGTATTGATTACCCCATGCACAATGGGATTTTTATGAACTATATGTTGCAGTGGATTCATTACGTATCGGATAACAAACTGATAAATTCGGCCGACTTTAGTAATGACGAGAAATGGAAAACCCTTTACAGTACGCTGTTTCAAAAAGGACTGACTTTTCGTTCTTTGGATCAGTTAGAAGGGCATCCGAACGTGCTCTTTCAAAGGTGGTTGCAGCACCCTACTTACGATTCGTATTGGCAAAAGATGACGCCACAAAAGGAAGAGTTTGCGGCCATTGATATCCCAATATTAACGACTACTGGATACTATGATGACGACCAAGTAGGAGCTATGTATTACTACCATCAATATCAAAAATGGAATAAAAACAACAACTATTATTTGTTAATTGGGCCCTACGATCATGGCGGTGCGCAAGGGTATCCTAAAGCAAATTTGCCGGGTTATGCTATAGATGAAGCCGCTAACATCCCTATACAAAATATCATTTTTGAATGGTTTGATTATACTTTGAAAGGAATGCAACGTCCGGCGCTCTTGAAAGACAAAGTTAATTTTGAAGTCATGGGCAAGAACGAATGGAAACACGTGGCCACTTTTGAAGAGATGCACAATGCATCGGTGAACTTTCATTTAGGCGAACTCACGGCTGCAGGAGCCTATACCTTAACTTCTAAACTACCAAAACCAACAAAGTACATTGCGCAAACCATTGATTTTAAAGACCGCTCCGACTTGCAATTCGATCCAGCAGCATCCGTTTGTGGCTTCGAATCGTTGGATATCACAGATTTAAAAGTCGGAAACAATCGTATGGTGTTTGAAAGTGAGCCCTTCAACGAGCCCATTGCTATTAGCGGTGCTTTGACCGCAAGTTTAAACGTGAGTTGTAATAAAAAAGATTTTGATATCAGTATTCAGCTTTATGAAAAAAAGGCCAACGGGCATTATTTTCCCTTGACCAATAATTTCCAGCGCGCTAGTCTGGCTAAAGACCGTACCCAACGCCAGTTGTTGGTGCCGAATACTATTACGACCATTCCTATTGAGTCTACGTATGTTACTTGCAAGCAATTGGAGAAAGGCAGCCGTATCGTCATCTTGTTAGGAGTGAACCGCAGTGCGAGTTGGCAAGTGAATTACGGCACGGGCAAAGATGTCAGCGATGAAAGTATAGAAGATGCCGCGATTCCGTTAGAAGTGAAGTGGTATGCCAACAGCACCATTACGATTCCACTCTTGAAAGAATCAAAAAAATTGGAGCTTCGTAAATAGGGCCTATTGGCTCTTTTAAAATAACTTATTAAACTGCCGTTTTTCTTTTTCTTGTAGTTGTAAAAGACTATCAGAAGCCAAGCCTTCTCGGTTTTGCATCGAAAGAAAGGCCACCGCCATGGCCGTATCATGCCAAACCCCTAGTTTTCTCTGCTGCTTTTTATAGTCGGCTTCGGGAAAAGGGATTTCTTTTTGTATAGGTCCAGGCAAGAAACTGAAGGCGTACATCAATTTTTTTATTCTAATTCGGTACTGATGCAAACTGATCCGATCTTTAAGTTGCCTTTTTTCCGCCGCTTTTTTCTGGGAAATTTTAAAGTAATCTTTGATGCTTTTTTTACTAGGTAGTTTGTCGGGCATGGTGATGGTTTCCTGTAGTAACTTTACTACCTTGCTGTAGTTAGGACAATTTGCTGTGAATTCCTCCGTTAGCCTTTTCTCTTTTGCCTGCAACTCCGCGAGCAATACCACTGGCGGGTTTGTAAACTTCCCTAAAACAATGCTGTTAATTTGAAGTTCCCGCAGTTGTCCCGCAGCATCGAACAGCGAATCCAATTGGTTCGTGGTATAGGGTTCCTGATAGGTATGCGTAGCGAAGGATAGCAACGCTTTAATTTTCTTGATGCTTACTCTAATACGGTGCAAGTGATTAGGCTTTGGATCTTTGGCATACGCAAGGAGGTTTGATTCAATAGCTTGAAGTAAATTCGAGATATGATCTTGTAAACCTTTGTTTTCCATCACTTTTAAGTCTGTTTAACCTTCTTATAAAAAAATCAGGTACTGTTTGCAATAAGTTGCTTCGCGACGAAATTAAACAAAAGCAGCGCTTGTGCGTATAAAAAAAGGAACTCCTACTATGCTATAATCCTAGCCATCAAAACGAGTTGCTATATTCAGGAGTGTTCAGTTTATCATATAGGGTAAGAGCAAATTTGTTTATAAAACGATTGGTCATTTTTTTATTAAAATGAAATGTTTTGGGCTGCGAAACTGCTGCTAAACTTGCGCTTTTGGTGGTATCCGATTGCACAATGTATTGCTCTATATAAGCAAGTTTATTATTGTCGTCATAATAAAAATAGGTCTGCTGCCGATGAGATGCTTCTTTAGGGCTATATTCTTGTGTCACGAATAATTCAACAGCTTGATTGTTGGTATAAAACAAAATTGACAGTTCAGAGCCGCTTATCGGAAAGGTCGCCTTGGCATAGTAAAAATTTTTATAAATAGTTCCTCTAACTATTGCGCTATCCAATGGGAATTCAAAGGTTTTTAATATACCCTCCGAACTAGGCGTCGGGAGTGCGTTTCGTTTTTCTATTAAGGCCTTTTTCTTAAAGTCCTGTTTCGAATAGTAGTCTTTTCCGCCATCTTGTACCTCAATTTTCACAATTTGGTCGAAGGGTACAGCATTCCTCAATCCTAATAGTCTGGATTTTTCACCTTTCAAAGTATCGTTTTCCAGAATAACAGTATCCAAGTAGAAGATATTTTTTTTCCCGTTTTTTAAGGTGGTCCGCATCTCTATAGAAGGGGAGTTTTCCAATGAAAAAGGAGCTCCTGCCTTATCAACAACCGCTATTTTTTGTAAGTTGTTGGCTTGATATTGTATAACACCATTCGGTTGTAAGGGGTTATTGATGGTATTTGTTTTCAAAATACCAGCAGCATTGGTAGTCAGTTGCTTTTTAAAATCCTCTGGACTAACGGTATAAGTTTTACACGAAAACAGTAGTATTAGTAGTCCAAACGCAGTCAATTTTAATTTCATAATGGCTTATTACTTATTTTACTTTTCCTAGCTGGAACTTTATACTTTGCTTTTTATTACAATGTAATTGCGCAAGGAACATCTTGCTTTACTTAAAGGAGTTCGATTACTTCTGGTATTGCTTCTTTTTCAATTGATCCGAGGCCGTTTGGTAATAACTAACGGTTTCGTTAATCAAATCGGGACGAGGCGTAGCCAAAGGTTTTTCCTCGTAATACAATTGGAACGCTGGAGCGATGGTAGGTTGTGGCAACAAGGTCAATTGCAACTGTTTTACCTGTTGCTTGGGCGACAAGATGGTCAGCACATTGTCTTTAATCAACCCTAGATTTTGGTAGGTCGCAATAAACGCTCTCGGTTTGTAATCGGGTTGCAAAACGTCTTGTCCGAAAAATTTGCTTTCGTATTTGAAATGAAGCATGCCAAACAAAGTAGGCATCAAATCGATTTGCGACATCAACTGGCTGTATTGTTGTGGTGCGCTTGCCGTTGGATCAAAAATCATAGCAGGAATGCGGTACTTGTCGAGCGGTAATTCGGTCTTTCCAGCACTAGAGGCGCAGTGGTCGGCCAAGATCACAAACACGGTATTCGAGTACCACGATTGTTTTTTCGCCATGGCAAAGAATTGTTTCAAAGCAAAATCGGTGTACTTCACGCCACCTTCTCTCGATTTGGCGTCGCCTGGAATGTCAATTCGGTTGTTCGGATAAGTAAAAGGACGGTGGTTGCTCACGGTCATCCAATGGTTGAAAAACGGTTTTTTGGTTTTGGCTTCAGCGTTCATCACTTGAATGGCCTTGTGCGCCATGTCTTCATCACACACGCCCCAAACGTTGGCAAAGGTTACTTCTTTTGGGGTAAACGACTTCTTGTCGACGATGTCGTAGCCATTGCCAGTAAAGAAATCTTGCATATTATCGAAATAGGCGTCACCACCGTACAAGAACTTCACATCATACCCTTTTTGTTTGAAAATATTTCCTGTGGAGAACTTGTTCTTATTGTCTTTCCGCTTTACGACACTTTCGCCAGCAGTAGGAGGCATGCATAAAGTAACCGCTTCCAAACCTCGAACCGTTCTATTTCCAACAGCATAAAGATTCGTAAACACAGCACTTTTCGTAGCCAAGCTGTCTAGAAAGGGTGTGATATTAAGTGTATTGCCATACATTTTCATAAAGTCGCCACTATAGCTTTCTATGGTAATTAAAACCACATTCTTACGCGTCTCGGTCGAATCGCTGCTAATGAGACGCAACAAACTTTCAGCACTGGTATTTGGAATTTGCTGCTGCAATAAAGCATAAGCTTCCTTTTCCGGAAGGGTTTTGTAGAATTTGAAATAGTCCAATTCACTATTCATAAACGCCAGATAGAATTTGTAAATTCCGTTGGCTTCCAATTCGTTAGCGAAAATATTCTGCGAATTTTCTTTGGTCGACAAGAACGGAATGGCCACTAAAGACAGACCGAAAATTACAAAATAGAGTAGGGTTAATTGGATTTTACTTGTTACAGTAGGGATTTCATCGATATAGTTTCTGGAGCGTTTGACTATGATATAGGTAATGATTGCCGACACAACAAACAGCAATGTAAAGATGGGAATCACTGGATAGGATTGCATGATGTTGCCAATTACTTCGTTCGTGTAGACCAAATAATCTACGGCAATGAAGTTGTAACGCACACCGAATTCGTTCCAAAAGAAGTACTCGCTAATGGCATTCTGAATGATCAATACGACGTATAGAAAGATGACGAAGGAAAATAACCAATACCGAATCTTGGCGCGGTATTTCGGTAAGAAGAGCAACAAGCCAAACAATACGGTCTTGATCGCAATGAATGTAATTCCGATTTCAGGCAAAGAACCACCGTATTCGTTGAGGATCGTATTGCCAAAGGAAACATAAGCGAGCAATAGCATTAGCATCGCAAAGAAAAAATAGCCGTAGGGTTTCAGGTATTTCTGATTGGAAATGAAGATGAGATAAAGCCAAAGGAAAAAAGAGGCTATAGCAAAAACAAAAATATCGGATAAGAAACCAAGCGTAAATATTTTAAGAGTGTCGCCCACCGTAAAGCCCGATTGTGTAATGGGGTGAAAGAGCAAGACCACTCTCAAAAGAAGACTGACAATTAGATAAAAAATAGTAAGATTAAAAAAGGGGTAGTTTTTTCTAAAAAGTATCATTCAAATAAAGTTTATAGTACAAATGTAAGTACATTATTTTCAAAAGTTTTAATGTTTTTTCATTTGTTTGGTTTGGAAACTGCCCGAATTAAATCCAGCGGTAGAAGTATACTAGAACTTGCTACAAGCTCCTTTTAAAATTAAATAGTAAAGCATGAAATACAAATACGCTCTTTTATTTTGGATGTGCCTCAGCATCCCAACATTGAGTTACGGGCAGGATTGGCAAGCCTCTTTTGAAGAAGCCAAGGCACTTGCTGCCAAAGAAAACAAAAATATTCTATTGGTATTCTCCGGATCCGATTGGTGCGCACCTTGCGCCAAACTCGACAAAACCTTGTGGCGCTCTAAAGAATTTAAAGTGGAAGCGCAAAAGCATTGGGTATTGTATCGGGCCGATTTTCCAAAAACCAATGTCGATAAATTAAGCCCCAAGCGATTGGCCGCCAATAAAGACCTGGCCTTAAAATACAATACAACAGGAAGTTTTCCAAAGATCATGTTGTTAAGTAAAACTGGGCAAGTGTTGGGAGTCACTGGTTTTAAAAATGTATCTGCAAAAGACTACATTCAAATGCTCCATTCCTTTGAAAAATAAAAAAGGAATAGTATCTTAGAACTCGAAAATTTATTGTTTATTTTTTTTGAGGGGAGCCCCTCGCAACCACCAACATGAAAATTCTCATCATTGAAGACGAAATCGGAATTGCTAATTTCTTGAAACAGGGATTAGAAGAGGAAGGCTATGAAGTCTTGGTGGCTCACGATGGAAAAACAGGGTTAGACCTAGCGTTCCAGCAGAAAATCGATTTGTTGCTTTTGGATTGGATGCTTCCTGAGTTTAGTGGTATTGAAGTTTGTAGAGCCATTCGCAAAACGGATACGAAGATGCCTATCATCTTCTTAACAGCGAAAGATACTGTTCAGGAAACCATAGAAGGACTGAAATCGGGCGCCAACGACTACATTAAGAAACCATTTTCTTTTGACGAATTGGTAGAGCGCATCAAGATTCATTTCCGCATTGATAAGGATCCCGAGGAGATGGTGTTGGGTAATATCAAAATCATTCCTTCGAAATACCAAATTTTTGTAGACGAACGAGAAGTGGTCTTTACGCAACGAGAATTCGAACTTTTGGTGTATCTCATTCAAAACAAAGGCAAAGTCTGCACCCGAAACCAAATCATTGAAGACGTTTGGAACATTCATTTCGATTACGACACGGGTGTTATTGATGTGTTTATGAATGCCATCCGCAAGAAACTCAACCTTAGTAAAGACCAGGATTTACTGAAAACCGTGCGCGGTGTGGGCTATATGGCCAACGAACTTTACTAATCATGTTTGCGTTCTCCTATAAAAACCGCATCGCATTCAACTACATCCAAAGTACGGGTTTGTTGATTTCCATAGTTTTTTTGGGCATTTATTTCATTATCAAGTACAGTGTCAACGAGCACGTTAATAGCAATCTTCGAACAGAAGTTTCAAAACATTTAGATGAGATTGAGATCGACCGTAACAATACGTATTTGATTCAAGTGGATCAGTGGCGCGCTCGCGAACACAATACGGTCAATGTGAATCCGGTTTTTGTCCAGTTTTCAGATGGCAACGGTGAATTGATTGACAAATCTCCCAATTTGAAGTATTTCCAATTGAAGTTGTACCTACCTAAATACAACAACAAGTTCATCGATACCTTTTTGAACAATCAAGAAATCCGCCAAATTCAAGTTCCTTTGTACGACCACCAAAAAATGATTGGCCATTTGTTTGTGGCGATGTCTTTGGAGGAAGTCAATAAGTTGATGATGATACTCACCGACATTTTGTTGATTGCCTTTCCTTTCATTTTAATAGTGCTGTTTTTCATCGCTCGTTTGATTGCGGGCCGAAGCATTAAGCCTGTGCGTTTGATTACGGCAACTGCAAGCAGTATCAACCGAGACAACTTGAAAGACCGTATCGTGTTGCCTACAAAAATGGACGAACTTTACGTGCTTTCCAAAACCATCAATGACTTGCTGGATCGTATCGAAAATGCGGTAGAGCGGGAGAAACAATTCACTTCCGATGCCTCGCACGAATTGCGAACACCTTTAGCGGTTATTAAAGGAACTTTAGAAGTGCTGGCTCGAAAACCTAGGGCACAAGAGGAATACGAATCTAAAATTCATTATTGTGTTACCGAAGTGGATCGGTTAAATCGCCTAGTAGATGAATTGCTAATGTTGGCGCGTTTTGAAAATCAGAAGCAAAATGCCAAAACCGAAACCGTCTATTTGAATGCCTTGCTTTTGGATGTCCTTACGCGTCATTCGCAAGTGATTAATGAAAAGAAACTGGTAATTAAATATGATTTTCCTACTGATTTTTATGTTCGTTCGGATGAGTATTTGGTCTCTATTGTATTGAGTAATTTGTTGTCGAATGCCATTAAGTATTCCAAAGACGATAGCGCCATTAAGCTGGCACTTTTTGAAGAAAATGGTCGTGTAGTTTGTACGATTATCGATCAAGGTATCGGCATTATCGCAGAAGATTTTGATAAGATACTAAAACCCTTTTTCCGTTCGCAAGCCCTATCGCATCCTGAAATTAAAGGAATTGGATTAGGCTTATCGATCGTGAATCGCTTGTGTTATTTGCTAAAGATCGAATTGCATTTTGAAAGCCAATCTCAAAAAGGAACCACAGTTCGGATTACTTTCCCTTAATTTCTTTAAGCCAATTTTAATGGTTGCCATGGATATTATGTTTAACTTTATCCAAGCAATCATTACTAATTTTTCTATGGATTTAAATAAGTTAAAAGCCCAATTACAAGTAGAAGTAGATACTGCTTTCTTATACGACAGTATCGCTACCATCCAATCTGACGATAACTTAACACGAGTATTAAGGAGTTTGGCCGACATTGAAAAAATACACGCCAAGCACATGTTGGATAAAGTACAAACGTTGGTCCCGAATTATCCCATGCCATCGCCATCATCAAGAGCGAAGTTTCAATTGAAACTGGGAAAACTGTTTGGTTACAGTTCTATTATTAGTAATCTTTCTAGTATTGAAAAGCAATTCGCGGTCAATGCTATTAAAAATAAAATCGAAAGCGGGGAAAAACCCACGGGCTTTGAGCACAACCACTTGAATATCATCGAAGCTGTGAATAACAATGCCGCTTTGAATGTATCTGGTGGCTTTTTGTCGAAGTTTGAAAGTCGGCACAAATCCGTTGGTGGGAATGCGTTGAGAGCTGCAGTGTTAGGATCCAACGATGGCCTAGTGTCCAATATGAGTTTGGTGATGGGTGTAGCGGGTGCTGCCGTTTCTAACAATACCATACTATTAACCGGAATTGCAGGATTATTGGCGGGTGCTATTTCGATGGCTTTGGGCGAATGGCTTTCAGTGCAAAGTTCCAGAGAATTGAACCAACGTCAAATTGATTTGGAAATGGAAGAGATGGAAGCGTCTCCCGAAGAAGAAAAGAAAGAATTGGTTTTGTTATATCAGGCCAAAGGAATGAATATTGACGAGGCCAGAAAATTAGCAGATAAAGCATTTGAACATCCCGATACGGCAATTGACGCCATTATTACAGAGGAATTGGGAATTGATAAGGAAGAATTAGGCGGATCGGCATGGGAAGCAGCGATTGCTTCATTTATCTTATTTTCCATAGGAGCCATTATTCCGCTGTATCCGTTTATGTTTTTGGACGGAAAAAATGCCATCTTTCTTAGTATAGGAAGTAGCGTGATTGGTTTGTTTGGAATAGGAGCCGCGATTACCTTGTTAACAGGTAAGAGTATTTGGTTTTCGGGATTTCGTCAAGTAGGTTTCGGATTGGCTGCAGCGGCAGTAACCTATGGCATCGGAACCATCATTGGAGTATCATTAGCAGGATAATTTAATAATTAACACTAAAAACAACAGTTATGAACGACGCACATTTGCACATGGTAGTAAACCATTTCCCCATTATCGGGACCATTTTCGGATTAGGAATATTGATTGCAGGCTTGGTCTTGAAGAACAATACCGCGGTTAATATTGCCTACATACTTTTTATAGTTGCGGCTCTTTTTGGGTTCGCTTCAATGTATACCGGTGATGGGGCCGAAGAAATGGTGGAAGATTTACCGAGCGTTGGTAAACAAATCATTCACGAACACGAAGAGTTGGCTGAAAAATTTGCCATCCTTTTGTATGCTTTAGGTGCCTTGTCGATTGGTGGCTTGTTTTTGAATTTAAAGAACCATGCCAAAGCCAAATTACTTTCTTATGCCGTTTTAGTGGTAGCGGTAGTTGGTGTTATTATGGCTAAAGAAGTGGGAACTTCAGGAGGCGAAGTAAGACATACCGAAATTAGAACGGACGGCACTGCCAATGCCGCAGCCGGAACCCAAGCGGAAGGCACGGAGCAAGGAGAAAAAGACGAAGACTAGCAACCCAATGAAAAGGATATACTACCCAAAGCAAACAGAAGAAACCCAACCCATTTCAACTGTTTACTTTGGGTTTTTTTATGCCCTAAATACTATATTATGAAAACTGGTATTATTTTAAAAGACATTATTCCATTCTTGACGTGGTACGCTACGCTAATTTTCGGAGCGCTATTCTTCGATTTCGTTTTGCACTATTTTGATCTGGTCTTTATTGGCAGGTACTTAGGCTATCTGGGAACCTTTACCATTTTACTTTCTTTCTTATATTCTTTAAATAAAAGAAAAATCATTTCTTTTGCTACTCCAAAAGTACTATTAGATTACCACGAATATTTTGCTTTATCGGGTTCGATTATGATTTTGGTGCATGCTGGAATTCACTTTAATGCTTTATTGCCGTGGCTAGCGGTGGGCATGTTACTTATTAATGTAGCTAGCGGCTTGGTGGGAAAACATCTGTTACAACGAGCGAATAAGACGACTCGAGAACGGAAACTATCTTTTAAGAACGAAGGAATGTCGCCACAGGAAATGGAAAAGGAGCTCTTCTGGGATAGTGTTAGCATGGATGCCATGAAACAATGGAGAACCATTCACTTGCCTATCACTTATTTCTTGGCGCTGTTGTCACTGATTCACATATTGTCGGTAATACTTTTTCACTAATGAAAACAACCTCTATTTTTTTGCTATTGACCGTTACCATTATCGGAATTGTAATCGCTTTTCCGCACGCACTACTATCGCCGGGAGATCTCTATCAAGCACATTCCGATTTAAAGAACAATTGCCTGGCGTGCCACCAACCGTTTTCTGGAACACCCAATGAGAATTGTATTGCTTGTCATAAAGTAAATGAGATTGGTAAGACTATTGGAAACAAGGTCAACAATCTTGCTAAGATTTCAAAATTGTCTTTTCACCAAAACTTGCAAAGTCAAAGTTGCGTTTCTTGCCACTCGGATCATAAAGGTACGCATGCTTCGGCAGTTCTTAAATCATTTGATCACATTTTGCTTTCAGAAAGTACTCGAAACCTATGTATTAATTGTCATGTGTCGCCTAAAAACGAACTTCACCAACAAGTCTCCACTTCTTGTGTAAGTTGCCATGCCACACGAAGTTGGACGGCTGGAGTTGCGTTCAATCATGCGGCTATAACAGAAACCAAGCGCACCAATTGTAGTGCTTGTCATCAACCTCCAAAGGATGCCTTTCATACGCCATTAACTGTTGCCTGTCAATCATGTCACAGTGTAAAACAATGGAAACCATCCACATTCAATCACAATGCGGCTTTTGTTTTGGATCAAAATCACAACACCGATTGTAAAGTGTGTCATACGACGCCGAATTTTAAGAATTATACTTGCTACGGTTGCCACGAGCACAGTCTTAATAACATTCTAGGCGAACATCGCGAGGAAGGAATTACAACGAATTTATCAAATTGCATTGCCTGCCATAAGAGTGCCAGTGAACATGAAATTACCATGGATAAGAATGCAGTAAAAAGATACAACAAGGAATCCAATAGCGAACGTAGTGAAGAAGGCGAGGACTAACTTGCGAGTAGCAAGATCAGTAACTGGGCCACAAAGATTCTAAAAATAGTTACTAAAGGATAAACCGTGGCGTACGATTGCGTTGGAATATCAGAATCCAAATACTTAGTGCTAAAGGCTAAAGCGGCGGGATCGGTGTAGGTTCCGCTCATTAGTCCAACCAACTGGTAGAAATTCAGCTTCATGGCAAACCTTCCAATTAGTACCATCAAGAATAGCGGAATCAAGGTAATAAAACAACCATAGTAAATCCACAACCAACCGTTGTACTGAATGAAATTGGCGTAGAAAGCTTCACCAGCGTGCACCCCAACTGCAGCAAAAAACATACAAATTCCCATATCTTTCATGAAGTAAACCGCTCCGGTATTGATGTAGGAATGAATGACTCCAATACCACCGTAGCGACTAATGAACAAAGCGGTCAACAGCGGACCCGCGGCAAAACCCAATTTTATCGGAACAGGTAATGAAGGAATAAATATCGGAATAGATCCAATAATAATCCCGATAATCAATCCCCCAAAGAGCGATAAAAAGTCGGGTTCCAACAGTCGTTTTTCTGAGTTTCCGATGATTTTTTCTACTTCGATGATGGCGTCATTATTGCCAACTACTCGCAGTTTATCGCCATAATTTAAAGTTAAGTGCGGCCGCGCTAATAGCTCCATTCCAGACCGAAAGACACGCGTTACTTTCAAATCAAATTTGTTATACAAGTCTAATTCAGCTAAGGTTTTGTGCGTAGCAGACGCTTTGGTGACAAAGATGTTTTTAGTCGAAACGTCGTGTTCGGATTCGATAAACAAATCGGTAGATTCTTTCCCAACTTTGTGGATGAAATCAGTTACGGCATTGGGAAGTCCAACCACCATCAGCACGTCTTTGGTCATAATTTTGGTATCCAAGGAAGGCGAATAAACAATTTGAGATCCACTGTTTTTTAATCGAGAAATGATAATGTCGTGCATGTCTAGTTCTTTGTAAATCTGATAAAGACTTTTGCCCACCAAGTCAGTGTTGGTCACTCTACATTTGGTACGAATGATTTCCTGATTGGCGGTTGCCTCTTTAGCATCGAGAAGGAGCTTCTCATTCTTCAAATCAATTCTTAAAACGTACTTCGAAAGGATGATGGCGAATATAATTCCGAACACACCCAACGGGTACGTAATGGCATACGCTATGGTTGGATCGCTAAAGACTTTGCTGGGAAATTGATTTTGAATCTCTTGCAATGTAGATTTCGCGGCTCCTAAACCAGGAGTATTGGTCACGGAACCCGACATTAATCCGACAGCATTCTCAATATTAATATGAGTAATCTTAAAAATCAAGAAGGTAATTAGTCCGCCTAACAGTACAGTGCTCACCGCTAGAATATTGAAACGAATCCCTTCTTTTTTAAAGGAAGCGAAGAAGGAAGGCCCCACTTGAATTCCGATTCCATATACAAAAAGAATCAACCCGAAATCGCGGGCGAAGACTAATAAATCCGGAGCAATACGGTACCCAAAATGGCCTAAAAACAAGCCTACAAACATTACAGCTGAAACTCCAAGAGAGACACTACCAAATTTAAGCCGACCTACAAAGAAGCCGACACTAATAGCCAGTAAGAGTACAATTAAGGATTGGGTGATGTCGGGCGTTTCATTCGGGGCAAATAAAGTATAGAACCAATCGAACATGACAAGGAAGATTTAATTTGTTTTTTACAATGTAAATGTAGCGATAAATAATCCTTTTGAAATGATAATTGTCATGAAAACCTCTTGAAACCCTTATGAATAAAGAAAACGTTTTCGTAACTTTTTATTTTATATGACAATTATCAGTTTTTTTGAGCCTATAAAAATGGAACTTTGAATAACTAAAAAAGCAATTAATTAAAAGCAATATCTTATGAAAAATATTAAAGTTATTCAAGAGCTGCACGAGTTGGGAATCACGGGTTATCATGAAGTAGTATACAATCCAAGTTATGAGGAATTGTACCAAGCTGAAGTATCTCACCAACGCAAAGGATATGAAAAAGGAGCCTTGACCGATACCGGTTCAGTAGCTGTTAAAACAGGTGTATTCACAGGCCGTTCTCCTAAAGACCGTTATATTGTTAAAGATGATGTAACTAAAGATACTATTTTTTGGGATGACAAAGTGAATTTTCCGACTACGAAAGTGATTTGGGACGATTTGAAGTCTTTGGTTTTAAAACAATTGTCTACTTCTAAAAAGTTATATGTAGTGGATGCGTTTTGCGGAACCAATCCGGATACTCGACTCAAAGTGCGTTTCGTGATGGAAGTCGCTTGGCAAGCTCACTTTGTAACCAATATGTTTATTCGCCCTTCTATATACGAGTTGCAACATTTCGGAGAACCCGATTTTGTGGTGATGAATGGCTCTAAAGTAACCAATCCGAATTGGAAAGAACAAGGCTTGAATTCTGAAAACTTCGTGTTGTTCAACCTTACGGAGAAAATTCAAATCATCGGAGGAACTTGGTATGGAGGAGAAATGAAAAAAGGAATGTTCTCTATGATGAACTACTACTTGCCATTAAAAGGAATGGCTTCAATGCACTGTTCTGCTAACGTAGGCGAAGAAGGCGATGTAGCTATTTTCTTTGGATTGTCTGGAACGGGTAAAACTACGTTGTCTGCCGACCCAAAACGGTATTTGATTGGCGATGATGAGCACGGATGGGATGACAATGGGGTGTTCAATTACGAAGGAGGTTGTTACGCTAAAGTAATCGACTTGAGTGAAGAAAACGAACCCGATATTTGGCGAGCCATCAAACGAGATGCGTTGCTAGAGAATGTGATTGTTAATGAATATGGCGAAGTAGATTACTACGATCATAGCATTACAGAAAACTCTAGAGTTTCTTATCCAATCTATCATATTAATAAAATAGTATTGCCTTCAAAAGCAGGCCATGCTAAGAAAATTATTTACTTATCTGCCGATGCCTTTGGGGTGTTGCCTCCAGTGTCTATATTAGATGACGATCAAGCCCAATACCATTTCTTGTGCGGCTATACTTCTAAATTAGCAGGAACAGAGCGTGGCATTACCGAACCACAACCTTCTTTCTCACCAGCGTTTGGAGAAGCCTTCTTGACCTTGCACCCAACAATGTATTCTAAAACGTTAATTGGAAAAATGAAAGAACACGGAGCCAAAGCTTACTTAGTAAATACAGGATGGAACGGCACTGGAAAACGAATTTCTTTGAAAAACACCAGAGCGATCATCGATGCCATCATCAATAGTGATATCGATACTGCCGCTACGATTGAAATTCCATTCTTGAATTTGACCATTCCAACGGCGCTACCAGAAGTAAGTCCAGAGATTCTAGATCCTAGAGCTACCTACGCCGATCGTAATGAATGGGAACGTAAAGCGAAAGACTTGGCGTCTAGATATATTAAAAACTTCGAGCAATATACCAATACCGAAGAAGGAAAACGATTGGTGAACGCTGGTCCGAAAATAGAGGTTTCTGCTTTGAATTAGTTATTCCCCTGTTTTAGTTGGCACCTGCTACGTTTGATTTAAAATGTAGCAGGTGTTTTTTTATAAAAGTTCCATTGATTTTGCGGCCGTTTTTGCTTCATTCGTACTTAAAATACAGAAATTATTTCAAAATATAAAATCTTCATTTTTAAAGGTAGACTTTCTTTTATTTCAACAATCAAAAAACTATATTTACTTTTTAAATGAAATGGACCACGTTTTTGAATGACTATGATTCCGAATAAAACCAAAATTTCTCCAGAACTAGAAACTGATCTCACCGAACCACAATTAAATATTATACTAACTACGGATGAAGATGATTCGCGGCCGGTGTATCTCTCTGGAAATTTCAACCATTGGCATACACAGGATACCAATTATGAAATGGAACGGATTGGTAGCGGATTGTATCATTACAAATTCCCGCACGATTTTAAGTTTCCCGAGGAGTTATTATATAAATTTACAAAAGGCGATTGGAGTGAAGTCGAGATCGACAAATACGGCAACCGTACTGAAAACCGCTCTTGCAAAGCACACGCAGGCGTTCGTAAAGAACATGTAGACAAATGGCGGAAAAACTGGTTGCCTTTTAAGCCTAATTTCTTGCCTAAAGTACATTTGATTTCCGAGGAATTTGAAATTCCGCAATTGAATAAAACGCGCCGAGTTTGGGCTTTGTTGCCGCACGATTACGATGAATCTACAGAAACCTATCCTGTATTATATTTGCAGGATGCTCAGAATTTATTCAACGAAAAAGCGCAATACGGCAATTGGGAAATTGATAAGAAATTAGCGGTAATGTCCGAATACAAAATCGGAAAGATTATCATCATTGCTATAGAACATGCCGAACACGATCGTATAAAAGAATACAATGTTGGGAAAACGATTTTAGGAGTAGGGCAAGGAAAGCGCTATATACGATTCATTACGGATACCCTAAAACCTTTTGTAGATAAGACTTATAGAACGAAGTCAGAACGAGAGTTTACTGGAATCGGAGGTAGCTCTATGGGCGGTCTCGTCAGTATTTTTTCCGGGTTAATGTATCCCGAAGTGTATGGAAAGTTGATGATTTTTTCACCTTCGTTATGGGTGGTTCCAAAAATGGATTTTGCGAATATTGATTTTTCAGAACCTGGTGATACTAAAATCTACCTTTACGCTGGCGGAGATGAAAGCGCCACAATGATTGATCATGTGAAGAAGTTCAAGAAAAGCATGATTAAAAATGAATTTGTAACTAACAAAATGAAAATTAATTTAAGCATCAATATGCTAGGAAAACACAATGAAACCTATTGGAGTGACGAGTTTCCCAAAGCTATTGAATGGTTATTTTTTAACACAAAAGACAATTAAATGCAAACAAAAAGCATCGCCAATTTAGAAGGATTTTCAGGAATCATTCTAATTCCCGTTTATGAAACCCACGTTAAAAGTTTGGTGCCAATAGAATTTCATGGAGTATCTGTACCATCAAAAGTATTTTACGGTAAGAAAGACACGTTCTATATGGTCGAAAAATACGATTGTACACACGTCTTTATTGGACTTGGAAAAACTATCGAGTACAGCGCCTTAAAGACTGCCATGCGCAGAATAGCTTCGAAGCAAAAAGAACTTTTCGGCAAACATGTGGCTTTAGTTATTCCAGAAATCTTTACGGCGCAACAAGTAGAAGCCACGATTTCGGGATTACTATTGGGCACCTACGATTTAGGTCATTTCAAAAAGAAAGTTATCCATCCCTTTTTAGAGCTAGGATTTGAATTGCAATTGATTTCCAAAAATGATCATACTGAAATCATTAAACGAGCAGTCAAAATTGCCAAAGCTCAAATCGAGATTTTGTATTTGGTCGATTTGCCTCCCAATTTAGTAACCCCAAAATACCTATCGAATTGGGCTACGGAAAGCGGTACCACTTTCGGGTTTACGACCAAAGTACTTGATGCCGACGCTGCCAGAATTGAAGGCTTGGATGCCTTCTTAGCCGTTGGGAAAGGAAGCGATAAAGAACCACAATTCATTATTATGAACTATGTTCCAGAAGAAGACAACCCCAAAATGAAACATGTGGGCTTGGTAGGAAAAGGAATCACGTTCGATACGGGCGGTTTAAATATCAAAACCAGCGGCATGCTGCACATGAAATGTGACATGGCCGGTGGTGCGGCTGTTTTGGGAACAATGCAATTAATTGCCGACTTGAAGCTACCGATTAAAGTAACGGCAATTGTTCCTTGTTGTGAAAATTCAGTTGATAGTAAATCATTCATGCCAAGCGACGTTATCAAAAGTTACAGCGGCGCTACCATTGAAATCATTGATACCGATGCGGAAGGACGTTTGATTTTAGCCGATGGCCTATCTTATTTAGTTAAAAATTATAAACTCGATGTGGTAGTGGATATAGCTACCTTGACCGGAAGCAGCGTGGGTACTTTTGGATACGAATGCGGTGCGTTGTTTACCAATAACGAAACGGTTTCGCAACAGCTTCGCCAATCTGGAGACGAAATAGGAGAACGTTTGTGGCCATTACCGCTTTGGGATGCCTACAAATCGGATATCGAAAGTGAAATTGCGGATGTTAAAAACTATAGCGGAAAACCAGTAGCAGGAGCTATTTCGGCTGCTAAATTTTTAGAATATTTTACCGACGAGCACCAAGCTTGGGCGCACCTAGATATCGCAGGAGTGGCTTTTGGAGACGATGAATTTGCCAAAAGCAAACACGCCACTGCCTATGGCGTTCATTTATTAACTCATTTCATAGAAAACTTATAACCCATGGATAAATCAACCAAAACATTTATTTGCATCTCCAATTATTTTAAAGGAGCTGATTTTCTAATCAATTTGAAAAAATTGGGAAACAAAGTATTTCTGGTCACCTCGGAAAAATTGCGAGACAAGCCCTGGCCAGTGGAATATATTGATGAAATTTTCTTTATGGAAGGCCAAGATGTCGATTGGAATTTGGAACACCTGTTACTTGGCGTTAGCAATTTGATGAAGAATCACAAGATTGACAGCATTGTAGCATTGGACGATTTCGATGTGGAAAAAGCAGCTTATTTAAGGGAAAATCTTCGCATCGACGGCATGGGACAAACCACGGGTCGCTATTTCAGAGACAAACTAGCGATGCGGATGCGTGCTAAAAGTTGTGGTATTTCCAACCCAAATTTTTGTTCGCTTTTTAACGACCACGATATCAACACGTTTGCCGATACGGTTCCAGCACCGTGGGTTTTGAAACCGCGTTCGGAAGCTTCAGCTTCGGGGATTATCAAAGTCTATGACAAAGAAAGCTTGTGGATTCATATCAATGAAATGGGTAACAACCGTTTCAAATATTTGGTAGAGCAATTCCGTCCCGGCGATGTCTACCATTGCGATAGTTTGATTTTGAATGGTAAGATTCTTTTCAGCATTACGTCGAAATATTTGGCTACTCCAATGGAAATATCGCAAGGCGGTGGTATTTTTAGAAGTGCCAATATTGAATATAATTCGGCGGACGACAAAGCCATTAAGAAAATTAACGAACAAGTTATTAAAGGCTTCGGATTGAAACACGGCGCCGCACATTCGGAATACATCAAATGTAATGAAGATGGGAAAGTTTACTTCTTGGAAACTTCGTCCAGAGTCGGTGGTGCGCATTTAGCTGAAATGGTAGCCTCGGCTTCTAATGTGAATTTGTGGGCAGAATGGGCTGCGATCGAGAATTCTTTGGTAAAAGATGTAGAATATCATTTACCGAAAATTACAAAAGATTACGCCGGAATTGTACTGACATTGTCGAAATATCAGCATCCTGATTTGTCTTCTTTTGCCGATCCGGAAGTGTGCTTTAAAGTGCCTTTGGAATATCATGCTGGCTTGATTGTAAAGTCAGAAAGTCGCGAACGAATTCTAGAGCTCTTAGACGATTATGCTGATCGTTTGGTGAAAGACTATGCCATTGTAGTCGAGCAAGCAAAGGTGAAAAATCTACATTAACAAAAAAGCGACTGATACAGTCGCTTTTTTTTATCTTTCAAACAATCCCAAAGTGCCACCGACCCAATCTTTGTCTTTATTAAATTTGACGCCAATCATTTCGCCTCGACTCAAACGCACCAAATTGCAAAGTGGAGTAGGAGCTTTATCGTTTTTATTCCAAACAAACAAAACGCGTACTTCCGCTTTTACTTTCCCATCAGGTGCTTGTACTATAGGAATATAATGTACTTTCTTCTGTAAGATGTATAATTCTTTATCGGCAACTGCTTCGATATCTTCTTTCTTAACGTGAAATACGACGCCACTTCCTGAAAAAGAAAATAATGGTTTTAGAACATAGTTTTCTAAATCAGTTGGGATTTCTTTTAAATCACTCAATAAGGTAGTTTCAATAAAGTACTTTCCTTTCAAAAGTGGTAAGATAAACTTACTGATTCTAAAAAACCAATTGGGATGCCCTGCCCATTCGACATCTAATTCATCCGAAAAGCTGAAGTTGAGCTTCAAATCAGTGCGTACTTCCAGTTCATCAAAAATAACGCGATTGTAAATACGTTTGACCAGAATTTCAACACCTTTATCATTTCTATAAAACAATTGGTTTCCTTTTTTGATAATATCGGTTACACAAACTATAGGAATCCCAATGTCTCGTCTGCAGTAATAAAAGTCAATTTTGGTATTTTGTTTTTCAGGTTCAATTTCTAGAAGAATTACATTTTCTTTGGGCAAGTGATGGCAAAAGGCCTCTTCTATAATTTTCAAGTATTCTTCCGAAGTAATGTCTTCAATAAACGGCGTTAATTCCGCTAAAAACGGATAATGTTTTTTGAATTTGTCGTACAAAATATATTGGTAATTGTACAACGAAGGAAACCCTTGCACTTCAATTAATTTCGGAACGACTTGACCGTCTTCTTCGCAAATCCCGAAATCTATAGCTAGAAAAGTAGTATGCTCGTCTTCATTGGGAACTTTGCTATTGAGTTCTAAAGACTTCTCGGTAAGTTGTTTGAAGTTGTCTTGCTGAATCAATCGAATCACGTCCTGACAGCCTTCTAACAATTGTGATTTTAATTCTTTCGAAATAAAAAAAGGCGTTTCGGCCATTCTAAATGTCGGCAAGTAATTAAAATCATTGGCGATATCGTCTTGAAATTCTTGGTATTTTTGGAGCGTGAAACTCTTGTTGAAAAGTTGACGGTATTTTGAAATCATAGCGATACTAGTAAAAAGATGGAAATCGGATGCGAAACGAAACTACGATTTGAAAAGCGTCCTTTAATTAGACAACGTTTTCTTGGTTTTCATCAAATCATTAATGGCAATTCGAAGGAAATTGGGAATAATGGTTTCGTTAGTCTTGTAGATTTTTTCTTCATCTAATAAATCTTCCAACATGTTCCGGAATTTGGTTCTTCCTTTCATATTGATGATTTTCTCGCGGGTTTCTGCTTTCTTTAAATTAGCCACGAAACTTATTGGATCTGCTTCCGGATGAAATTGTGTTCCTACGAAATATTCTGAAAAACGAACCGCCATAATAGCACGTTCAAATTGTACATGATCCCGGATTTTTTCCAAAGAAATAATCTTAGCTCCTTTTTTAGCGAAGACACTCAACTTGGGTTGCACCACTTGATATTCTCTAGAATCTACGGCGTAAAAAGGATCTGATAACCCTTCAAAAATAGGGTCGTTAAATCCTTCTTTGGTTTTGTGAACGGTCATCACACCAAAAGAAGTGTCGTTTCGTTTGGTGATTTCGGCTAGGCCAAAATACTTGCAAGCCATTTGAAAAGAGTGACAAATAAACAACACGTGTTTCTTAACCTCATTCTCTTTATTCCAGTCGACCAAAGCGTCTATAAAAGCGTAATAATTCGTATCCCAAATACCATCGCCCACTAAGGGATTGCCTGGCCCACCGCTCGAAATGTAAATATCATAATCTTTTACTTCGGGCAATTCTGATTTGCCTCGAACATCAAAAATTTTAAAACTTACGATCTGATTGAAGCGATTAATAATATCAATAATACAGCGCATTCCTTGATTAGGTTCGCCGTTATACATGTCTAAGATGGCTATTTTTATAGTATGATTATTCATAATCTTAGTTTTATATTGGGGAATATTTAGTACAAATATATAATTTTAAATCATAAACCTTTGGTAAATTCCGAGGTAATAAAGTCGACCACTTTCGTCAAATCGTTGGTTCTTTTGAAAACTTCCAATTGCTTGTCAGCGCCAGTACCCGTTCTCATGATTTCATGAACGTAATTGATTTGTTCTCGGCTACCCAATTCATCCACGACATCATCAATAAAGTCTAATAATTCTCCTATTAATAATTTGGTTTCTACTTCTTTTTGTAGGCCAAAATCAATCATATTGCCTTCAATTCCGTATCGAGCGGCTCTAAATTTATTTTCTTTAATGAGTGCTAAACGGTAAATGTTATAGCTCATATTGTGCAACGTCAATTTGTATAATTTCGCCACAATCCCTTGAATAATGGCCACGATACACATGGTTTCTTTAACGGTCAAACTCATATCGCAAATGCGGAATTCAATCGTGTCGTAAAAAGGATGCAACCTCAAATCCCACCATATTTTCTTTGGATTGTCAATACAATTTGTTTTTACTAAAGTGTCAAGATAATTGTCGTAAGAGGCTACCGAATCAAAATATTCTGGCAAACCTGTTCTAGGAAACTTATCAAAAACCTTGGTTCTAAAAGATTTATAGCCGGTTTGGCGACCTTCCCAAAACGGAGAATTGGTCGACAAAGCAAAAATATGAGGCAAGAAATAACAAGCTTGATTCATCAATTGCATGCCAATTTCGCGGTTTTCAATGCCCACATGGCAATGCATTCCAAAAATCAAATTCGATCGTGCTGCATCTTGTAATTCGTTAACAATATTGTGATACCGAGGATCGTCCGTTATGGGTTGGTCTTGCCATCTAGAAAACGGATGGGTTCCCGCGCCACCAACAACTAAATCTTGTTTCGCGGCTAGTTCTACAATTTTGCTTCTTAAGAACTTAATTTCGTCTTCGGCTTCTTTGACATTCCTACAAATGTTAGTCCCAACTTCGACTACCGATTGGTGCATTTCGGCCTTCACTTGCTCGTTCAAAATAACCTTCGCTCCGTCAACAATTTTCGACAAATGCGATCGTAAGTCCCGTGTTTGTGGATCTATAATTTGATATTCTTCTTCAACTCCAAGAGTAAAAACAGGTAGTTTCTTCATTGTAATTTCTATTTTTTGAAGCTAATCCAGCTATCCGTTACAATTCCCGGTTTTAAAAAAAGTGATTTTTTAAAACCGTGAGATTTCCACTGCTATCTGGGCTAGGGCATTTCGGTTCTAAAACCATTCTCTTATTTTTCGGCGGCAGCGTCTTTAATAAATGTTCCCCACGTGAGGTTCATCTTTCCTGGCTTTTGTTTCTTAGCAGCAGCGATGGCCATCTTGGCGGCAGCTTCTACAACCCATTCGAAATTGTCGGCACCTACCGAAGTCAATTCGGCATCAGGAGCAGGATTTCCAAAATCAATTGCATACGGAATTCCGTCTCGAACGGCAAACTCCACCGTATTGAAATCGTAACCCAAACCTTTGCAAAGGCGCAACGTGTAGTCTTTTACTGTAGCTAATAATTTCTTATCCACAGGTGGACCGTCAATCACATAGCGCAAATGATGCGGGTTTCTTGGTTCGTATTGCATAATGTGAACATCTTTTCCACCCAAACAATACACTCTAAAATACTCTGTAAAAACAATTTCTTCTTGAAGCAACATTACCAATTGCCCTGTTTCTTGATGTTTTTGCCAGAACTCTTCTTTGTTTTCCAATCGGTAAACGTTTTTCCAACCGCCACCGGCATAGGGTTTCATGTAAGCTGGAAAACCGATATAGTCAAAAATACCATCCCAATCCATAGGATATTTTAGGTTTCGAAACGATTTGGATGTGGTATCGGTCGGATGTTCCGCGGAAGGAAGAATGACCGTATTCGGCAACGGAACGCCTAAAGTATCCGCCAAACAATTGTTGAAAAATTTATCATCAGCGCTCCACCAAAACGGATTGTTGATCACATTGGTTCCAGTTAAAGCAGCATTTTTTAAATAAGCGCGATAGAACGGAACATCTTGCGAAATCCGGTCAATAATTACAGCGTATTCTCCGCCTTTGTTTTGAATGACTTTGTCTATTGATACGGCCTCCGCTATAATTCCTTTTTCATTTTTTGAATTCACTCTTTCGATGAAAGCGTGCGGAAAAGTGTCTTCCATTCCGAATAAGATTCCAATTTTTTTCATTTTGACTAGTTTTATATTTTAGAAAAATTTGATGCGAGATAAGTAGTGTGGGAACATTTGACGCCACGAAGGCCAATCGTGTTCTTCGTCTTTTCGGACATCCAACCAATGTGGAATATCTCGTTGGGCTAATATTCGACTTAATTTTAAATTGGCATCAAAACAAATATCCCAATTAGAAGTTCCAAGAATAATATCCATGTTCCAAAGTTCGTGGTCGTTAAGTCCGTGCAAGTAATCTTCCGGACTGTTGTAAAACACATTGTCGTCATGATATCCGTCCATAAAATTTTTAATGGTAAAAGCACCACCCATTGAAAACATGTGGCTTACATAGCCTGGATGACGGAACGCGAAGTTGGCCGCATGATAACCTCCGAAACTACAACCTGCGACGGCTACTTTACCAGAATAGGTGTTGTTCTTCACCTTTTCTACAATTTCATGACAAATAAATTTATCGTACCAAACGTGGTTTTGGATGCGATGGAACGGGTGAATGTTCTTATTGTAGAAACTGTCTTTATCGATACTCTCGGGGCAAAATATTTGGACTAGGCCTTGTTCAATGAACCAGCGCGCCGACTCGATTAGACCTTGGTCTTTGTTTTCATGAAAACTTCCCATTGAGGTAGGAAAAAGGATAACTGGATATCCAGCATGACCAAAAACCAACATTTGTATTTCTCGACTTAGGTTAGGGGAGTACCATTTAAAGTATTCTTCTTTCATAGGGGAACTTAAAAGTTTAATAAATTACAGACTTCTTTGGTTAAAAGAATCTGTGCTTAAGCTACTGTAGTGGCTACTTTTTAATTAAACAATTATAATGAAAATATTCAATAATTCCGCTATTTAGTGCATATTTGGTTAAGAATTACGGGAATGATTGTAAAAGATGTCATATCTTAAGAAAATAATAAAAAATGCTTCAAATACGGAAATAGAATAAATTATACTTTAAAAACGAATTAGGTAGTTAGCCTGACCGTTAAACCACAACGAGCTATTTTCACTAGGGAACATAGTCAATAACATCAAAAAGCTGCACCTGACTTTTCAGTCGTTCGATAAGCATGTTCATCATTCGTTTGTTTAGCGCGGATGAATTTAGAATATAAGTAGCATATTCTTCGGTAGTAAACAACCCAATCACCATTCCTTTTAAAGCATTTCGAAACTTGATGTCTTTTTGAATTGCATTTTCGATGAACAACAATTTTTTTTCAATCGTATAGCTGTAAAAGTCGTTCTTGTGTTTGCTAATATGATTCCTAAAAACTTCTACAAAAAGGTCATTTTGCAGTTTTAATATGGGTCGTAAAGTTTGGTTTTGGAATTTTTCTTCTGAAGAAGATAAGGGAGTAACGAATCCGATGGGTTCTCCTCTTAAATCGATAAGTAGCTGATTACGGGTGTCCATTTTCTTTTAAAGGTAAAAAAAAACCTCTGTCGTAAAACAGAGGTTTTTGGTATTTATTAAGAATGAATTGTTAATTAGTTTTTCACTTTGAAAGTTACTCTTCTTACCAATCTTCTTGCATCAGCGGAGTCTTTAGCTACTGAAGTATCTTCTCCTTCAGAAACAATGTTCAATCTAGAAGCATTGATGCCCGCTTTGATTAAAGTGTTTTTAACGGTATTTGCTCTTTCATTAGCTAACTTATCGTTGTAGGCATTTTTGCCAATTTCATCCGCATGTCCAACGATATCAATGGAAGCATTAGGATTGTTTCTTAAGTATGTCAACATAAAGTCGATTCCTTCAGTAGAAACATTGGTAGGTTTGGTTTTGTTAGTATCAAAGTAAGTGGTTACATAACCTTCGTTGATTAAGCGTTTTACCATATCAGCATTTGAATTAGCGATAGTTTCAGATATATTAGCTTTATCAACATAAGTATTTGCCATGAACTTCTCTAACTCATCAGGAATACCATTTTTGTTGATATCTACCATTCTACCTTTAGTATCTACGGCTACTCCAGAGATAGAGTTGTTTTCAACATCTAGGTAATCCGGAACACCATCTTTATCGGTATCATTCATCATGGTTTCAAGATCACCAATACGTTTGTCTAACTCTTCAATATCTTTCAATTTGTTATCGTCTATGATAGCCCAATCTCCGTGGATGTTATCTTTTCCAAACGAGTATGTAACTCCAAGAGTAAAGCTAATCATTTGACCTGACAAGTTATTTTTTTGATCAGAGATATGTCCGTCCCAAGCAAAATGCTGTCTAAAATTTGACAACGTGCTAAAATCTCCAATAATGGACATTTTTTTGGTGATTCTAACTTCAGGTGATATTCCAAACATAACACCACCATTCAATTCTGAACGGTTGTAGTTGGAAGCAAGTCCAACGCCTGGAGTACCAACAGATAAATCATTGGCGTTATCTAATTTAGGAGTTGCTTGAGCGATTTGAATCCCAGCATGAATCAAGATACTTAGTCTTCCTAGTTCTTCTTGAATATTAAAAAGTCGTGAAGCATTGACAACACCTTGAATTCCGAAGCGGTATTGTTGCAATTTAAATTCTTTACTATTGGTAGATTTGTTGTTGGTGAAAAGATCATAACTAACATCTGCTTTTAAACCGAAACGCGCGCTAAACATATAACGAGCAGCAACATTATAACTATTGAAACGAATGGCTCCAAAAAACTTATCTGGATTACTAGAATAGTAACCGTCAGTAAATGGTTTGGTACCTTTACTTTGACCTACATTGAACTCCACAGTCCATTTGTTATACCCTTTGTATTGGCCGGTGTCTTTGGCATCTTTAATATCGCCTTTTTGAGCAAAACCCAAAGAAAATGCAAATAAAGCAAAAGATAATAGTAAACTTTTTTTCATAATTAATATTGTTATTTAATCTTGTACGTATGTCGGTTTTAACACTTTCGTTGCAAATATAGGAGTTTACTTTTAAAATTCAATTATTTAAATAATAAATACTATTTTTACGAGAATGATTTATTAAATTCAAATAAAATGCAAGAAATTGATGAGAAATTCTAAGATTTTTGTTACTGTAGATGCTGTTATTTTTAAGAAAACTCAGAATAAAATATTGCTACTTCTAATCCAAAGAAAAAACGCTCCCTTTCAAAATTCGTGGGCATTGCCCGGTGGTTTTGTGGATGAAAATGAGGATATTGACCTAGCAGTTTCAAGAGAGCTATTTGAAGAAACCCAAATTGAATTGAGTAGTTTGGAACAACTTAAGGCCTTTGGAAAACCATTTCGAGACCCAAGATTTCATGTTGTTTCGGTGGCTTATTATGGTTTTGTTCCTGAAGACGTGGAAGCAAATGCCGCGGATGATGCTGAAGCAGCAGCGTGGTTTTCAATAAAGGAATTACCAGAGCTGGCGTTTGACCATTTAGAAATCATTAAGTTTGCGCTAACCAAAATTGACAAAAATGAGATTTCACACTAGAAAATGGGTAAAGCCGGAAGATCTAAACCCAAATGGCACTTTGTTTGGAGGGAAATTATTAGCTTGGATTGATGAAGAATTGGCTTTGTATTCCATTATTCAATTAGAAAACTACAGAATAGTCACCAAACACATGTCGGAGATCAATTTTAGAAGCTCAGCTAAGCAAGGTGATATTGTTGAAATTGGCATTGATGTTGTTCGGTTTGGACATTCTTCACTAACCTTAAAATGTGAAGCGCGTAATATTATGACTCGAGAAACCATTATTACCATCGACGCCATAACCATGGTAAGTTTAGGACCGGATGGGAAACCAAAAGCGCATGGTAAGACTCAAATTGAGTATATCAACGACCGGTTAAAAGAATAAATTAACCGATATTTTCAGTTTTTCCATTTGATAATTCAAAGATTTCCAATTCAAAATAGGGTACGGCTGCGATAATATGGTCGAAAATATCAGATGTGATGTATTCATAGTTTTCGAATTTCTTATCCTTTGTAAAAGTGTAAACTTCTAAAGGAATCCCTTGAGCAGTAGGTTGTAACTGTCTGCATAATAGTATCATATCTTTATTAAGACTAGGGTAATTCTCTAGGTAACTGGTAATGTATTTTCGGAACAAACCAAAGTTCGTCATATTACGCCCATTTAGTGGCAACGATTTGTCAATTTGATGCTGTAAATTGTATTTCTCAATTTCAATTTGACGGTTTTCAACGTAGCCACTAATTAATTGGATTTTCTTCATTTTTTCTAAATCAGCTTCTTCTAAAAAACGGATGGATTTCGACTTGATTAAGATGTGCCTTTTGATTCGTCTTCCGTCAGAGTTCAACATACCACGCCAATTTCTAAACGAATCTGAAATCATGCTATAGGTCGGAATTGTTGTCGTCGTGTTATCAAAATTTCGAACTTTCACCGTAGCTAAATTGATTTCAATGACATCACCATCGGCGCCAAACTTATCAAAAGTAATCCAATCGCCAATGCGAACCATATCGTTTAAAGAGACCTGAACGCTAGCGACGAATCCTAGAATAATATCTCTAAAGATTAAAATGATAATCGCTGAAATGGCTCCAAAAGTGGCGAACAAGGTATTCGTCTTAATTGCAAAAATTTCAGAGATAATCACCACAATTCCAATCATCCACAGAATAATCATGATGACCTGAATGTAGCTGTCAATAGGTTTGTCACTATATTCGGGAATCAATTTCAAATAATCTCGTAGTGCGTTGAATATGGTTCGGATAATCCACAATACTAGAAGGATTATATAAATCCCAACCAGTTTCCCAAAAACAGATTCCCAATAAACAAAATCATTTAAAATAACTGGGACCGATTTGTATATGAAAAGCAAAGGAATCAGATGTGATATATACTTGGCCGTTTTATTTGAAATTAATAAATCGTCAAATTTGGTCTTTGTTTTTTTGGCAACTGCGGCCATCACAGTAACCAATACAAAGCGAAACAATAAGTAAATCAGATAGGCTAAAAAACTAAGGATTGCAATGTTAATGACTAAACTAGTGTACGAAGCTAAAGTATCACCTAAACCCCATTTTCGCAACAAGGGATAGCACCATCCATAGATTTTCTCTAGAAATTTATGCATTTCTTAAATATTTTTTTTCAACATAAAAAGTACCAAAAGGAACGATCGAAGCTAGGCAAACAATTCCCATTTTTTTAATCGACCAATTCTCTTCAATTTTAATCATAATGGCAAGAATGATATAAGATATAAAAAGCAAACCGTGTGACATACCGACTATTCTAACATAAATAGGTAGATCGAAAATATATTTCATTGGCATCGCAAAAAATAATAGTAACAATAAAGAAATTCCTTCCAACAAGGCAATAATTTTAAATGATTTGGTCATGATAGGATTTTAGTTTATAGCACGTAAGCAATGCAACTGCAAAATTAAGCAATAGGTTCGATTAAAAAGAAAAATCTACTGTACTTTTGAACGATTAAATAATAAAAATGAGTAAACGCGATTTAAAAAAGTATTTGAGTGAACTGTCTAACGAGCAATTGCAAGAACAGGTTGTTGCTTTGTACGAAAAATTCGCTCCAGTAAAAACCTATTTTGACTTTGTGTTCAACCCAAAAGAAGAGAACTTAGTGAAAGATGCTAAAATTAAAATAAGCAATGAGTATTTTCCTGTTCGTGGAAAAAGACCTAAAATGCGACGTTCGGTAGCTCAAAAGTACATAAAGCATTTTATTAGTTTGGGAGTTGATTCCTTTAAAATAGCCGATGTTATGCTTTATAATATTGAGATTGCTCAAGCCTTGAGTTCCGAAAAAGTAATCAAATCGGAATTGTTCTTTAAAAGCATGCTAACTTCTTACGAACAAGCCGTCAGCTTTCTAATTGCTGAAGGAATTCTTATTGAATTTCAAAATAGAGTAGTGGCGGTTAAAGACGAAGCATTTCAACAAGATTGGATCAACAAATTTGAATTCGATGCCCTTGTAGAAAGGTTTCATTATTAAATAAATATTAATTTATAAGATAAAATGGCTCGAGAACTCTTTTTTAGGTGTAGTTTTGCAAAATTGTAAAATACGCTATGCCACACAAAGAGTTAGTTATAGAAGTTGAAGAAAGAAAGGAACTTTACGGCTACCAAAAAGGCGATATTGACGCCATATTTGAAAGGCTAGACAATGCGCCTCAAAACCATCACTTACTTTATCAGTTGCCAACTGGTGGTGGAAAGACCGTTATTTTTTCAGAAATCGTTAGGAGGTATTTGTCCAAGCACGATAAAAAAGTTTTGGTGCTAACACACCGAATTGAACTTTGCAAGCAAACATCAAAAATGCTCAAAGGGTTCGACGTTAAGAACAAAATTATCAATAGTAAAGTAAAGGAACTACCAGATCAAAACGATTATTCTTGTTTTGTGGCCATGGTCGAAACTTTAAAAAACCGTATCAATGATGAAAAACTTCATTTGGATAACATTGGTTTGGTTATTATTGATGAAGCGCACTTCAATTCCTTCAGAAAATTATTAAGCTTTTTTAAGAAATCATTCATACTTGGCGTTACTGCAACTCCTTTGAGTTCCAATATCAAGTTGCCGATGAATGAAAACTACGATGAATTAATCGTAGGAGACACCATTAGCTCCTTGATAGAAAAAGGTTTTTTAGCTAAAGCCATAACCTATAGTTACGATGTTGGGTTGACCTCTCTAAAAGTAGGGATCAATGGTGATTACACCGTGAAGTCCTCTGATGATTTATATTCCAATATGGCGATGCAGGAGAAATTGCTTCATGCCTATACTGAAAAATCATTAGGAAAGAAGACTTTGATCTTTAATAACGGAATCAACACTTCGCTTTATGTTTATGACACCTTTAAGGAAGCAGGATATCCAATTCGTCACTTAGACAATACTAGTAATCCAGAAGATCGTAGAAATATTTTGTCCTGGTTCAAAAAAACTCCCGATGCCATATTAACCTCGGTGGGGATTTTGACTACAGGTTTTGATGAACCGACTGTTGAAACAATTATTCTTAATCGAGCAACGAAATCATTAACGCTATATTTTCAGATGATTGGTCGTGGCTCTAGAAAGTTACAGAATAAAGATATTTTTACAGTAATTGATTTAGGAAATAATGCTGCTCGATTTGGGTTGTGGAGCGATCCGGTAGATTGGCAACATATCTTCAAATCACCCGAATATTATTTGGAAAACCTTCGTGATGATGCTGAAATTGAATTGCATTTCAAATACCAAATGCCTCCAGAATTAAGAGCAAAGTTTGGCAAGTCGCCTGTGGTGACTCTTGATATCGATGAAGAACACAAAATAGCCATTGCTCAGAACTTGAGATCAAAAGTAGTTATTGAAAAATCGTTGGAGCAACATGCCGCGATGTGTGTTGATAATACAGAAGAGTTATATGATGCCAAGATATTAGCAAAAGAATTACATGCAGATATCGAATGCCGAATGAGAAGGTACGCTAAATGTCTTAGTCATTGCAGTAAAAACTATCGAGAATGGCTAATTGAAGATTACAAATTGAAATTAACGTTACTCATCGGAAAAAAATACAGAGAAAAAATCTTCTAAATTTTCTTTTTGATTTTCACAACTCGATGAAATACATCATTTTATCGACATACTCAACCTAATTTTTTTAACAGTTTTTTTGTAGCCACTTTAGGGTTATAAAAAAATGCATTTCGTCGACTTTATAAGTGTTTACAACAGATTTCAGGCGTTTTTTTTTTATATTAGGTAAAGAGAAAATATCTTTGTCAAAGAATCTAATAGTAAACGCCAAAAAATAAATCGATTAATGTTGGTTTGTCAAGTTTAAAAAATCGTTAAGAAAATGAAAAATAAATACGATGTAATGTTAATTTTAGAAGGAACTTATCCGTTCAATGGAGGAGGAGTTTCAACTTGGGCGCACATGCTTTGCAACAAAGTGAAAAATGTGAACTATACATTGTATTCTGTCAATGCAGATTTCGAAGAAAAATCAAAATACCAATTAAGCGATAACGTAAAAAATGTCATTCAAGTTCCATTATGGTCTCCATTAGAGCCTCAAGAATTGTTGAATTACGGAAAAAAATATTACAAAACAGTCAATAGAAAAGAACAAGAAGACGAATCAGAAATTGAAACCTTATTTATTCCAATTTTCGAAAGATTGCTGAACAATATCTACGATAGCAATACTGATATTGAAGATATCGACGATACTATTTTTGATATGTGGCAGTTCTTTCAAGGACATGATTATAAAAAAACGATGAAAAGTCATGTGGTTTGGAAATGTTTTTGCAAAACAATTTCAGCAATCATTGCGAAAGACAACCATTATGATGCAACTTTGTATGACTTTACTGTAGGAATGCGTTGGATTTATCGTTTCTTAATTCCGATTTCTATTGATGTTCCGAAAATGGATGTCTCTCATTTGACTTTATCTGGTTTCCCAGTAATTCCGGCTTTGGTATTGAAATACAAATACGGAACTCCAATTATTGCTACCGAACATGGCGTATTTATCAGAGAACGATTAATTGCCATTAATTCTTCAGAGTATTCCTTTTTCTTGAAAAATTTATTGATTAAGTTTTCAGAATGTATTACTAAATTGGTTTATTACAAAGCTGATTTGATTTTATCGGTAAATAAATTCAACATTTCTTGGGAGAAAAAATACGGTGCCAATCCAAACAAAATTGACATTATTTACAATGGAATCGATTCCGATTTATTTATTCCCGCTCCAAAACCAGTTCACTTAGAAGGTGTACCAACTGTAGTGGCAGCCGCAAGAATTTTTGAATTGAAAGACGTAATCACCATGATTAAATCATGTGAGGTCGCGAAACGAGATATTCCAAATGTTCGCTACTTGGTTTATGGAGATAATAATGCTGTTCCAGAATATACTAAAGAATGTAGAAACTTAATCCAAAAATTAGGATTAGAAGAGAATTTCTTTTTAGCTGGATATCATGACAAACCGCACCAGCTTTTCTGTGAAGGTGATATTTCAATACTAACTTCTATCTCGGAAGGTTTTCCTTATACTGTTCTTGAATCTATGAGCTGTGGCATTCCAGTAGTTGCTACTGATGTCGGTGGAGTAACTGAAGCGTTAGATGAAAAATGTGGTTTTATCTGCAAACCAAAAGATCACGAATCTTTAGGAAAAAGCGTAGTTACTTTATTGAAAGATGAGGCTTTGAGAAAACAAATGGGAGCCAATGCTAGAAAAAAAGTTATCGATAATTTTACTATTGATAAATTTATCAAAGAGTACGAAGTCGCATACGAATTCATAATGAACAAAAAAGCACACGAACCAATATACTTAAATTCACACCTACATCAAGAGGAAGCTATGGAAGCATCTTAGTCCTTTTTTATACTTAACCAAAATAGAATCCCCAATCTACTATGGAAAATCATTACACTAACATCAAGTCTTTAATAGAAAATACTAAAGACAAAATCGGCAAGCCTGTAAGTAGCGATGTTGTCGCGGCCACAATAGAATCTTTTGGTATTCGAGAAAAGGACACCATGGATGACTTTGGCTTCAATTCTATCAAAGACTTAGCAGATTTAGTCTACTACGAATTAACTACTGATAAGTATTACATAGGAGCCAAGAATGTCAAAGAGATGGAAGTTGAAACGACGCAACCTCGAATCATTCAACTTAAGGATTACTTTCGAATCAAAACCAAAATTTTTGCCCAATACTATTCATTAGGTATTTTTCACTTACTTCCCGTCTTAATCCAAATTGCAGCGATTATCCTTTTTGGATACTCGCTTTGGACGTATGTAGGCTTCAACGAAGTGCAATCTACGGCAGTAGTTTTGGGAGTGATTATTGGATTAATTGCCACTGGAGGTTTTGTTCAAGTTATAGGTCGACAAGCATCCTTTTATTGGAATTACGAAGATTATCTTATGACCAATAAAACCATAAATTACCTTCACAAAATAGGAATGTTATCCATCTTTTTTGTTTTAACAACCATTTTCTTAGTCAACTTCTTTTTTCATATTTACCCTTACGAAATTTTATTTGTCGTATTCGCGTATGCCTTTCTAATTGGCATGTTGTTGTTGGTCTTAGCGCCTTTGCATACCATCAAGCAACGTTGGGTAATTACTTTTGCTATTTTTGCAGGAACTGCGGTCGCGATTTACCTAAAAGAAACGACTGTTTTATTAATTTTCGCAACCCATTGGATTGGAATTGGAGTAGCCGTAATCATTGCCAAACTTTTCTTGATGGTTTATTTTAGTCGCTTGACGAAAAACAAAAAATCAATCAGCGGTAATAAGATTAAAGTTCCAGTGGTCATGTACCACAATTACAAATATTTTTTTTACGGGATCTTTATTTACGTGTTTATCTTCATCGATAGAATCTTAGCATGGTCTTCTGGACTTAATGGAAATCTACCTTTTCTAGTTTATTTTGAAAAAAATTATGAATTGGGGATGGATTTAGCTATTTTGGTCTTTTTATTACTAGCTGGTGTTCTCGAATATAGCATCGCATCGTTTACAAGGTTTATTGATATTGGACAAAAGATTACAGATCATAAAACGCCGGAAGTCTTTAATAATCAGCTTCGTAAAATGTATTGGCAACAAGTTTTGTTGTTGTTCATAACCAGTACACTTGCGTTTGTATTTATATATTATATCATAAATGCATCCTGGGGATTTGAAGGTCAGTTTAATGAAACTCTAGTTCAATTAAGCATAAAAGTTTGTGTTATCGGAGGTTTAGGATATGTGTTTTTAGCTTGGGGAATGTTAAATGCCCTGTATTTATTTACTCTTGGTCAAGCTACCAAACCTTTGAAAGCCATTATTTATGCTTGCTTGCTTAATATCTTTTTAGGTTTTGTTTTAAGTCGATTTTTTGCTTACGAATACAGTGTAATAGGAATGCTTTGTGGAGCAGCTCTATTTGTAGTGCTTACTTTGAAAGCAAATATCAACTATTTCAAAAATCTAGATTACTATTATTATGCGGCGTATTAAATACCTGATTTTTATTCTCCCATTAATTTTATTGACCAATTCTTTTCAAAACGATATGAAAAAAAGTAGCGTATTATTTTGCTATGGAAAAATGAAACCCGAATTGGTGAAAGGATTTAAATACGTCATTGTCGAATCCAAACACTATTTCCCCAGCAATATCCGAGTCCTAAAAGCCCAAAACAGTAAAGTATTTGCTTATATTAGTTTGGGTGAAGTCAATGCTAACGCGCCACATTTCAATGAATTGAAAAAACATACACTAGGGAAAAACAAGATCTGGAATAGTTATTATCTCGATTTAAATTCCGAGAAAACGACAGAAACGCTAATGGGAATAATTGACGAAATATTTGCCAAAGGGTATGACGGCTTGTTCCTAGATAACTTTGATAATTTTACGATCCACGGTCCGCAAAAAGACCAGCATTCAGCCATTATTGAGCTATTAAAAAAAATAAAAGAGAAATATCCTAAAAAAATGTTCATTCAAAATGCTGGACTGGATTTAATTGGTGAAACTTCAAAATATGTTAATGATATTGCTGTTGAATCAGTTGCTAGCAGTTATGACTTTAAGACTAAAACATACAATTTACGAGAGAAAGTACAATTTGAAGCGTATTTAAGTCGAATTAAATCCCTGAATGAGACTTATAAAATTCCATTCATTCTTATTGAATATGCCGATACTTCTCAATTATCCAATCAAATTGAAAACCGAATAGGATCTGCCAACATGGATTACTTTATAGGGAATATCGATTTGCAAAATTTACCCAATTTTAAACAGTAAGGCTTATGATGTTTCTAACAAGTTCAATATTATTAGGTTTTGTAAGGCTATGCTTTATAATACTTTTTTTATTCTACTTGAATAGAAAATTTATCAATGTTAACAATCAAGTTAGCTTCCTGGATTTTATTGTAATTAACTGGTTTCGCTATGCAAGTGTATTAGTGGTATTGATTTTTACTTTAGTGGAGTTAAACGCGTACAATCTTTTCAATTGCTTCTTTGTTTTCACTTTGTTACTGTTTTTTGACGTAATTGGAATTGAAAATTTAAAAAGGCCTAGAGCGTTTTTTAATACGCACATCAAAAACTCGCTATTAACTTTCTTGAGAAATATTGAAAATGAAAAATCGTTCTGGTTTTGGTTTTCGTTAAATTCTACGAAGTTCAAGAAGAAAAATGTCACTTTATTAATTCTTACCATTATTGTAGGCGGAATCACTTTCGTGAGTCGCTACTATTTTGTTATTTATGATAATTATTCGTTATCAGATGCTTGGATTTACGATTTAAACAAAGTAATACAATTCGACAATCAATATTGGTTTACGTTCGAATTGGCGACGGACGCTGAATTAGCGATGATCAATTTTTATGGCAAAGTAACGGATGTTAGCCCTGAAATTGCGTTACAAGTGATTTCTATCCTAGAATCAACTTTGCTAGCCATTATTATCTTTTGGCTGTTAAATAAATTGTCACCATCTAAGTACATTGCTCCTTTAGTGGCATCCTTGTCATTTGCTTTAGTGTATGTCTTAACGCCTTTGAACGTCTATTTTTTATTGAAAGGAAATCCAATATTTTTAGCCTTGACTTTTGCATTACCCTCTTTTGTATTCTATATCAAACCAGATCTTATAAAGATTAATAAATTGAGTTTTTTCATAAGCAATCTATTTATTTTTACATCAATAGGATTGATTGATTTGTTTACGTTGTTGATCCTAATTCCGCCTTTCTTAGTAATTGGGATTATTTTTACCAAATTCAAATACAAACTGAAAAACCTTTTAACGCTTTTGTCGTTTGCTATAGCGCTTGGTGTTTTATATGTTGTCTACTATGTGGCCTGTTATTATCAAGGTGCTGATTTGGTAGACTTTGTGCATTCTAATCTATTATCTGTAAGTTCTTACACCTATGTGCCGCAACTAATTTTTCCTTATGAACAAATCATTCAGTATGCGCAGTACAGTACTTTTATTGGGTTCTTTTTAGTACTTCCCTTGATCATTTTCAAGAAAGAAAACTGGCGCGCAACGCTAATATTTTATCTTTATTTCAACGTATTGATCTTACTGACTTTTATTAAAAATGAATGGATTGATATTGATATGTTGAACAATTCGATTTCCGTATTTTTACCCATTATTTTCGGATTTACCTTGGCTATAATTATTCGTATTTTGAATTTAGTATGCTATCGTTGGGAACGTTTTTATCCAATCACTTTAACGATTGTTCTTGTAAGCATTGTATACGCATCTATTTATTATCAAGAGAAAAACATTAATTCCCTTAAAGTGTCCGATCAAACGCCAAAGCAAATTTTGGATGCCTATGACAAAATTAGCCAGACTTTTTTTCCACATGCTTATTGCGTAGTGAATGACCCTGCGACACAAGTGATTAGTACCAACTCGCACTTTTTTATGAATTACGATTTCTTTTTGGACGAATATCCACGTATTGATTCTATCAATACCAAACATAAAAAAGAACCTAATTTCTTGGTCAAACACCCTGAATATTCTCTTTCTAAAAGTGTTTTGGTTTTTATTTTGAATGAAAAAAGTAAAGATGAAAACAACATTTTTGCAGAGAACAAACATTTGCAAAAACAATTAGTAGAGAATTTATATTTGTTTAGAAAAAGAGGCAGAAAAGTCACCCTTTTTTATGATAGTAAATTACTTAAAGTATATGAGATCATTAATAATCCAAGAGAAAGTAAAATTTCTGATTTAATATTTTAGTTATGAAGTCAAAAGCTATCACTAAATATAGTCACTTTTTTATCGCCATTGGTTTTGCCATATTAGCCATTAGTTGCGAGGGCTTAGAAGATTGGTCCGATTTACAAACGTCGGATTTATTCGATACTAAAAGCGGTGCTGATTCCGATTCTTTTAAGCGCTATACGGAACCAGGAATGAGTTCACAACCGTTAGTAGAATATGTCGTCGATGATGCCGCAAAATACAGCAGCTTATATCAAAGAGAAATCAAAAAACTATGCGACTACACTAAGATTCCGTACCATTCTATGAGCATCGGAACTTGGAATAGCACCCTAAAAATAGCACCAAGCACTCGGGTCTTTATTGTTTATGACACTAAGAAATTAAATGATGCTTCGGTTTCCAAATTAATTGATTTTGTTTCGAATGGCGGAACACTATTTGTTCCATTTGCCAATGAAGATCGAAGAATGGCTTATTTACTGGGATTTAAACCTGAAGCTGAGTATGCCACTGACGTAAAATCTGCGGGTTGGTACTTTAGTACACCAATGTTGCCTGGTTTAAAGGGAAAAACATATTCCACTGACTTGCGTCTTTTTGGATTTGCTTCTCAAAATTTCTCTAACAAAGTAAAAGTATTAGCAACTACTGTAACCAATCCTAATTATCCAGCTGTTGTAGTAAACCCAATTGGAAAAGGGAAAGTAGTATTATACAATACATCAGGTGAATTTATCAAAGCCGATCGAGGGTTTCTTTTTGCGGGAATCTTGAAAGGCTTGGAAGGAATTCCGTACCCGATTGCGAATACGGCAACATTTTTCTTAGATGATTTTCCATCGCCTCAATATGATATTAAAGCAGAACCTATTCAATCGGAAATGAATATGGTCACTTCTGATTTTGTTCAGAAAGTTTGGTGGCCCGATATGAAAGCATTGGCTAAAGAATTTAAAATTCCCTATGCCGCCATGCTTACGTTTGATTATAGAAATAAAATTGTACCGCCGTTTACCTTAGATCAATGGAACTCAAAAAAAATAAAAATCAAGGATAGGGTAGTGGCCTTACCCGATTGGTTGGTAGAAGAAGTGGCAGCAAGCGGTCATGAATTAGCATTTCACGGTTACAATCACGTTTCCCTAATGAAATCAGATTGGAAGAATTTGAAATTCATTGAAACTTCGATGAATAGTGTAAAGAAGAAGTGGGAGCTAAGCAATTATGGAAAATTACCAACAACTTATGTCCCGCCTTCCAATAATATTGATAGAGTAGGAATACAAGAATTAAAAAAGGCGATGCCTTCTATAAAATACATATGTAGTTTGTATTTAGGAGCGACCAACGAAGGTGGTAATCGAGAATTTGATTATGATCCTTTCAACAAAAACTTTTTCGATTACCCGCGAATATTGAGTGGTTTTTATTTCGATGATGACGAAAAATACAACCAACAATCTATGTACTTGTTCACTGGAATTTGGACGCATTTCGTGCATCCGGACGATGTGTATCAAATCCCAGCTACTGCCAACAAAAGTGCGGGAGATTATTCTTTGCGGAACGGTCAAACCTATGGTTGGAGAAAATCTAAAGGAAAAGACAAAGCCATGTTTCCTGAATTCAAAAACTTCGTCCGACAACAAACTAATACTTTTCCCCAAATGCGTTTTGTGAATGGAAATGACGGAGGAAAAATAGTAATGGACTGGCGAGCATCTCGTTATACCCACAAATCTGAAAACGGACTTTATACAGTTAAAGAAATAAATCCAGACGACTCCAAAAAGCAATACTGGTTTATGTACGGAAGTCCACAAAATGGAGAGAAAATCGAAAACCAATTAAAAATTCAAAACGTACTTTTTTCCAAAACTCCTTTTATGGATGGTTATTTGTATTCGGTTTATACGAACAAACCTAGATTAACAGTGGTTGATTTGAATTACAAAACACCAAAAGAAAGAGTTCTTCAAACTAGTATTAATCAGTTGGTAAAAGCTGATTTAGTAGCCTACAATGAGGCTACGAAACGTTTTCAAACAGGCACTATTTGGGTCGACGATTCAGAAAAAAAACTAAGAGCCGAAATGGCTGCTCTTAAAAACAAGATGCTAACTAGTACCGTTATTGATTCGGTTACTTGGAACAAATATGCCAAGTATATGGCTTGGAACAATAAAGGAGATGAAGTTTGGAAAACCTATGAAGATTTTGTAGCAAAAAATTCAGCTAAAGAGAACGTGATGTACT
>Ga0209023_10000504_pt1 | contig 59039 bp, 53 predicted proteins | sample LakOneMetagenome_FD_187468 | JGI IMG/M metagenome (GOLD analysis project Ga0209023, IMG submission 187468) | Freshwater and sediment microbial communities from Lake Erie, Canada (SPAdes) (version 2) | ecosystem: Environmental > Aquatic > Freshwater > Lentic | place: Lake Erie, Canada...
TGTCAGATACTTCACGCCTATCGGAACAGACGGCCTGAAGGTGCGGCTCCGGGTCGACGGCCTCGGGAGCCTCTCCCGCGAAATGAGTGCTGCCAGCATCGGAGAGGCAGCATGACCCGCAGCACGCCGATCCCCGACTCTGTGACGCTGCACGTCCCGTTTCGTATCGTGAGGCGCGGCGGACGAAAGGAGATGCAGCTGCCGGAGGGTGCCACGCACTCGCGGCGGATCGACAATACGCTGGTCAAGGCGCTGGCGCGCGCCTTCCGTTGGAAGCGCATGCTTGAGACGGGCGAGTTCGCCAACATCGCCGAACTGGCCAAGCGCGAGGGGATCGCTGCACCATATTTGACCCGTGTCCTGCGCCTGACGCTGCTCGCGCCGGACATCGTCGAAGCGATCCTGGACGGGCGTCAGCGCGCATGCCTCACGCTAGAGACACTGCGAGAGCCTGCCCCGGCTCAGTGGCAAGAGCAGATCAGTTGGTTGTGTCGAAATCGAGAGGCTTCAGAGCGCGGTAGCCGTCCGTTGCCTGCTGCCACCGCGTGCAGCTACAATCCGAAGAATGATGAGTCAAAGTGATGCACTCTGTTGCAATCACTGTGCGAATCGCTAGGGTGAACATTAGTGGAACATTCGGAGGGCGCCATGAATCGTCGACCTAAGAAACTCGGCCCCCGAGTCACCGTGAGCGTCACGTCCGGAGACTTCGACGCCCTGAACATGCTGGCCAACAAGGATGATGTGTCGGTCTCCTGGGTGGTAAGGCGCGCGATAGATGAGTATCTGCGCCGGCATCGGCAGCCGGTGCGGGCAGCACAGAGTCCTGCGTCCGAAAAACAACCAACCTCGTCGCAACTGACGTAACAAATAAAGAATAATTCAGGGGACAGTTACCACATGCTTCAAATTCAGCCCGAGCTATCCAAATCGGACCATTCGATGTCGGAGGCCGCTCTAAACGCGCTATACAGGCGGCCCTTAGCTGCGAAGAGAACTGGCACCCTCTACGGCGCCTTTCCATATCCAACAAAGATATCGCCAGAAGCAATCGCTCTTTATATCGCCGCCCACACCAAACCCGGCGACACCGTGTTTGATGGGTTCGGGGGCAGCGGGACGACCGGCCTTGCCGCGTTGCTGTGCGAGCGGCCGACCGCGGAACTGCGCGCCGAAGCGGCCCGCCTCGGCCTTAACGTGCAATGGGGTGCCCGCAACGCCGTTCTCTATGAGTTGGGCGCGCTGGGCTCGTTTGTCGGCCGGACCCTGACCAATCCGCCCGATCCCGCCGCGTTCAGGAAGGCGGCCGAAGACGTATTGGCCGCAGGCGAGAGCGAAGACGGCTGGATGTACGAGGCGCGCGACCCCTTCGGCGCGAAAGGCTCCCTTCGTCATCTGATCTGGAGTGACAAGCTGCGCTGCCCTGCTTGCCGGGGCGTCGTCACCCTGTGGGATGCGTGCGTCGCGCTCGATCCGGCGGAGATTTCCTCCACCTTCTCCTGCCCGAAATGCCGCCATGAAGAGCCGCTGGACGGTGTGCCGCGGGTAACGGTGCAGGAACGTGACGACGTATTGGGCGAACAGCGCGCCCTGCGCGGGCGGGCGATGGCCCGCGTCTATGGTTCGACCGGAAAAAAACGCTGGTCGCGTCCGGCCACAGCCGCCGACCTGACGCTTATCAAGAAGATCGAGGCCGAGCCGATCCCGACATGCGTGCCGCAGGCGCTGATCCCCTGGGGCGACCTCTACCGGAAGGGCTACCATCAGGGTATTACGCACGTTCATCATTTCTACACCCGGCGCAATCTCATCGTATTCGCCCGCATGTGGGAGCGTGTGGAATCCTATCGTGGCGCGCTCCGCGAAGGGCTTCGCTTCTGGCTGCTGAGCTACAACGCGGCGCACGGCACGATCATGACGCGCGTCGTGGCGAAGTCCGGTCAGAAGGACCTGGTCGTCACCAGCGCCCAGCCCGGCGTGCTGTATGTCAGCGGCCTGCCGGTCGAGAAGAACTTTTTTGCAGGATTGCGGCGCAAGCTGACGACGATTGCACAGGCGTTCGAGACCATTCACGGCGGCAGCGGCAAGGTCGAAGTCGTCCACGGTTCCAGTTGCGATGTCGCGCTGCCATCCGAGAGCATCGACTATGTGTTCACGGACCCGCCCTTCGGGGCCAACATACCCTATGCCGAACTCAGTTTCATAAACGAGGCTTGGCTCAAGACGTTTACCGACCGCACGGACGAAGCCATCGTGAGCCCGGACCAGGGCAAGTCCATCGACGAGTACAGGGAATTGCTGACCCGGTCATTCAGCGAGGCCCGCCGGATATTGAAACCGTCCGGCAAAGCCACGATGGTTTTTCATTCCGCGTCCGCCGAAGTCTGGAATGCCTTGCAGCGCGCCTACCAGGATGCCGGCTTCGACGTGGAATATGCGGGGGTTCTGGACAAGAAGCAGGGCAGCTTCAAGCAGGTCACGACCGAAGGGGCCGTGCGCGGCGACCCCGTGCTCCTGTTGGGGCCGCGCCGCAAGGCCGAGGCCACGATCGAAAGCAAGGCCGGGGCGGACGACTGTGTATGGACCGTCGCGACGGCACTTCACCGCGCGGCGACCGCCGCGCATGATCCGGCCGAAGCGACGGCACAGAGGCTGTATTCCCGCCTCGTAACGCATTTCCTCAGCCATCATCAGCAAGTCCCGCTCGACGCTGATGTCTTCTATCGCTGGTATGCAGAACAGACGCTGCCGGGAGTATTATGCAGTGCCGGCGACTGACGCGGTCAGCGCGATCAGGTCGTCGGCGCGCTCCTTTGAGGAAGGCCTGCCGCCCGCCCAGCGAAAGCGCCTGGGGCAGTTCTTCACCGGATTGCCGCTAGGGACACTGCTGGCGCACATCGCGCTCGACCCCGATGCGCGCGCCGTGATCGATCCCATGGCCGGTCACGGCGACCTTCTCGACGCGGCCGCATTGACGGCGCGGGCGCGAGGCGCCCGGCTCGGCCGGCTGGACGGCATCGAGCTCGACCCTGAGACGTCCGCCTTCTGCGGCCGTAGGACCGCGGCGTTGCAGGCGGACGGTGGCGTCGCCGCTGCCCGAATTGTCACGGGCAGCGCCTTTGATCCAGCGATCGTCGCTGCGATGGATGCGCCCGGTTACGATCTTGTCATTACCAATCCCCCGTATGTGAGATACCAGTCGCAAAACGGGAATGGTGCTGGTGTCGGAGACGTGCGCCGGGGCCTGTCCGCGATTGTGAACGCGCGCGTGACCGGCGGCGAACGCGCGCTCTGGCAGGCGCTGGTTGAAGGATATTCGGGCCTTGCCGATCTTTCGGTGCCGGCCTGGCTCCTGTCCGCCCTGCTGACGCGTCCGGGCGGCCGCCTGGCCCTAGTCGTTCCCGCCACTTGGCGCTCGCGCGACTACGCCGATGTCGTGCGCTACGTGCTGCTGCGGGCGTTTCGCCTTGAATTCATCGTCGCCGATACGCAGCCCGGCTGGTTTTCGGACGCGCTGGTGCGAACGCATCTTGTGATCGCGCGGCGGCTCTCATGGGACGAGGCGCAAGCGCCCGTGTCCGATCGGTCGTCCTTGCCTGCCTCACACTGGCTGCAAGTGACGCCGGCGGCGGCGGGCGGAGAGTCCCTGGTAGGGAGCGCCTTCCCCGGGCCGGAACCAGAGCGGGATTTCGCAACCTGGGCGAGCGCGGCGAACCGGGAGGTTCCGGGCATCGAGAGCCGTCAGTTTGCGCTGGATGAGGAATGGCGAACACTGGAGCAGCGCCTTGGACGCAAGAGCTGGTTTCAGAACGCCGAAAACCGGCGCGACGCGCTGCCGCTCTTTTCAGTAGCGGAGGCACGGCCGGCGGCGATGCCGGAAGGATTGCGTGACATGCTGCCGCCCGGCGCGGCGCCGGCTCGTCTCCAGACGCTTGAACGGGCGGGCATCCGGGTCAGCCAGGGCCTGCGTTCGGGTTGCAACCGGTTTTTCTATGTGACGCTTGCCGGTGAGGATGAGAACGAAACCGTTACCGTCGAAGCGTCGCAGAGCTTTCAGAACATGCGTCTCCGTGTTCCGGCGGCGGCGCTGCGGCCCGTTCTCCATCGCCAGGCGGATATGGAGGCCTTTGCGAGCGGCTACCTTCCGGTAACACGCGTGCTCGATCTGTCGGACTGGGTCCTGCCGGAAGACCAGCCGGCCGTCACTGAAGCTGCGGAGGCTTACCGCAGGCGGGGTATGTCCGTGCCGCGCGTCATGCCGCCCGAACTGGCATCGTTCGTGCGGCTCGCCGCCCGGTATGCGCCGGACCCCAAAGAGCCGACGCGGTTCATTCCCGACCTATCGGCGGTACGCACCAATGTCCGCCTGCAGGCCAACGGCCGCGACTTTCCGCGCTTCTGGTACATGTTGCCAGCCTTCACCGCGCGCCACCTGCCCGTGATCTTCACGCCGCGGATCAATCACGGGACACCGGCCGTCGCGCTCAATACCCAGCCGCCCATCCTGATCGATGCTAATTTTTCAACCCTGTGGGCGGAAGAGAGGCGATGGACAGCTCACGCGCTCTACGCCCTGTTCCACAGTAGCTGGTGCCGGGCAGCAATGGAATCCGCAGGCACGCCGCTTGGCGGCGGCGCGCTCAAACTCGAAGCGACGCACATCCGCCAGGTGCCGATTCCGCCATTGTCCGACCGGGACTGCGAAAGACTCGCCACGCTTGGACAGCAGCTGGTCGCGGCCGTGCCGTCGGCCCAGCACCAGATCAACATGTTCATTCTGGCCGCTGCGTTGCCCGGCAGCGATGGACGCGACCTCAAAGAGGCGGCGCGCCATATCGACTCCCGGCTCGAGGCCGCGTGCGCCGCCCGACAAAGGACCGTCCATGACAGCTGACCTTGCCCGCATTCGCGAAACCATCGGTCGCTGCCGCATGCTGCGGGACGCGGGCCGTGTTGAGGCGGTCCTGCGCAGCGAGTTCCAGGGGCGGTTGCGGCTCATGTTCCCCGACACCGCGCATGAAACCTGGATCAACAACTACACTGAAGGGACCGAGGCGCACACCAAGGTCGGCACGAGATCGGGCAAGGCCGCGTCCCGGTTCATAGACAATCTCGTGGGATCGACCACGATCGAATACGAAGCCGACCTGCGCAACACGGCCAAGCGCGACACCGGCTACGCGCAGGTGCAGGAGCAGGCGGCGGGACTGGTCCGCGCAGGCATGCCGGTTTCCACGGTCCGGGGCGTGCTGTCCGATACGGTCGAATGGTACGCCTACGATGCCGTGCTTGCGCCGGGTGTCGATCCGTCCGCCTGCACCGCTGCCGATATCACGCTCGTCGTCGTTGAAGAACTGACGCTGGCCGATGACAGCGTCCTGTCCTCCGAACAGCTCGGCGCTTTCATCAGGAAGCATCTGGCGCGCCAACAGTCCCGGCCCCTGCGCGCGGAGTTCCTCGCTTCCGATCTTGGCATGGACTCGGCCGCGCATAAGAGCAGCGTGGGGCCTTTGTCGCTGTTGGTGAACGAGGGGCGCGCGGCCGATCCGTCGGCGAGCGTGGCGACCGACCTCTGGTCCCGCTTCGTCGATCACCTGGAGGGGCCGGCGGGCACCTTCCGGACCGCCGCGTATGTCGATGAAGCCTATGTGACGCTGCTCGCGCGGCTGCTGAGCGCAAACGTGCTGACGGCCAACGCGCTGCTCAGCACGGACGAAGAGCTGAAGGCGATGCTGAACGGCGCATTCTTCCGCAACAATTTCCAGCTGGAGAATGTGGTCGAGCAGGACTATTTCGGCTGGCTTCTCGGCCCGTCCTACATCGACCGACTCGTCGCGGTGGCCCGCGATCTCCAGCGCGATCTCTATGCTTACAATTTCAGCTGGTATCCTGAAGAGGATCTGTTCGGCCGCCTCATGGCGCAGCTCGCCCGGCGTAGCCAGCGCAAGCTGCTCGGCCAGGAATGGACCCCGCACTGGCTCGCCCGCCTGCTTGCCGACCGTTGCATCGACGGCCTCCCGACAGGGGAAAGCCCCCGGATCGTCGATATGTGCTGCGGGTCCGGCACGATGATCGCGGAAATCATAAAGGCGACGCGGGACCGGTTCGGCTTTGCCGCGATCGAACAGCTCGAGGACGTTGCGACCGGCTTTGATATCGACCCGCTGGCCGTCAGCCTCGCGAAGGCGACATGGGTCGTCACCCTGTCGGCCGAGATCAAGGCGGCGACGAAACCAATCGTCATCCCGGTCTATCACGCGGACTCGCTGTTCGCCGTCACGCCGGTCTCCGCGTCAGTTCCCTTGGTCGGCGAAAGCGACAGCATTCCCGTTTCCCTCGACGGCACGACTATCCAACTGCCGACGGCGCTGGTGCAGCCGGCCTACCGGGAGTTTTTCGACCGGATCGTGGACTGGGCTTACGACGAAGCGCGCGACGCTCAGCGGCGCGGGACCGTCGCGGGCTTCAGCAAGGCCGACGCGGACAGCTTTCTCGATGGCACGATCGGGGCGTTCGGGATCACATTGCCGCCGGAGCTCTACAAACAGCTTTCCGACGCGCTTTTCCCGCTGGCGCATCGCATGGCCGAACTGGCGGTCGCCGGGCGCAACGGCATTTGGGCGTTCATCCTGCGCAATACATATAGGCCGGGACTCCTGACCGGCCACTTCAACGGGCTTGTGTCTAATCCGCCATGGCTCGCCATGAGCGGATTGGCCGACAATCCCTACCGGGACCTTCTGAAAGGCAGGGCGAAACTCTACGGCATCCAGCCGACGGGACAGTCCTTCCTTCATCTTGAGCTGGGGACGATGCACCTGCTTCACGCCATCGACCGCTATCTCGGGCCTGATGCCTGCGTCGCCTGTCTCGTGCCAGGCACTGTGCTGAACGGAAACCATCACGAGCGGCTGCGGCGGCATGACTTCCTGGCAAGCGACCGTCCCGTGCCGTTCGACATCGCCGAAGTCTGGCAGGTAGCGCCCGGCACCTTCAAGTATCCCGGCGCGGCGCTGGTCGGACACAAGCGAGCGGACACGACCGGGCTTCCGCAGAACGCGTTCGCCGGCTTCGTCGCGACCGATGCGGGGCTGGATGCCGCAGGCTTTTCAGTTCGCACCATCGGGTCGGCGCGCAGCGCCTGGGTGCTCGAAAAGGGAGGCGGTGCGGCCGTGGCCAGCGGCGGGGCAGACCTGCCGCAGCAGGGGGCCGATCTTATGCCGCGCACGGCGGTATGCGTGGACATCGTCCAGAATGCTGGGCCGGAATACCGTGTCGATACGCCGACCCGCGCTTCCGCTTGGGGGTTTACGATCAAATCCGCCAAGGAGATGGCGACCGAGCGATTTCCCGGCCATGTCGCGCCGCGCTTTATCTATCGTATGGCGCAGTCGGAAAACCTGCTGCCATTCGTTCTCGGTGCCCACCGCGCGCCCATGGCTTTGCCGGCGCTGCGCGCGGCCGGCGGGACATGGAGCATTCTCGACGAGACTGAAATCCGCCGCCAGGGATTTACTCAGACCGCGCGGCGCTTCGACGCGATCAACCAGAAGCTCAAAACGGTCGGGAAAGGAAAAACGCTCCAGCAGCGCATCGACGAACGGGGCAAGCTGTCCAAACAGGTGTTCGGGGTGGCCGGGCATCTCATTCTGGCCGGGGCTGGCGGAAAGTTAATCTGCGCGGCGTGCCTTCCGGTGGCGCAGGCCCAGGATCTTGTCGTCGATCAGACCCTCTACTGGAAGGTCGTGGCCGACGCAGACGAGGCTTGGTACCAGGTCGGCATGCTAAACAGCGTGGCGCTCACCAACGCCACCCTCGCGTTCAACCCGAAGGGAGATTTCGGCGAACGGCATCTCCACACGCTGCCGTACAGGATGATGCCCGCATACGATGCCGGCAACGGCGACCACCGGAAGATCGCGGCCCTCGCGAAGGACATTGTCGTACTGGCCGAGGGCCACTGCACGACCGACCCCTATCTGGCCGACCCTGTCAAAGCACTGACAGCGCGCCGCCGCAAATTGCGCGCGCTGCTCGAAGGATCGCCGCTCCTGGTGCAGCTTGAAACGCTGGCCCGGTCTGCTCTTGCCGGAACGTCCACCGCGTCGACCGGCGGGAGCGGGAGCGGCAGCGGGGCGCAGGCACCGTCGTGCTGATCGTCCAGAATGCCGCGGAACCGGCGAGCTTGCGCAACGCTCTCGTCGATATCGTCACGGCGGGGGCGGTCGATATTCGCGTGGCCTCGGCTTACGTCACGCTCGGCGGCGCAAACATACTGCTGTCCGCCGTCGCGAACGCTGTGGGTCCTGCCGCGTTCGCGGCGATGCCCAAGACTCTTGTTACATCATTCGATTTCGGCCTCACCGAACCACAGGCATTGCGGCATTGGCACGCGCTAGCGAACGCCACGATTTTCGTCTCCGGCGCGCAGAGACTGGCGCAGGGTTCGCTTATGCCGCAGCGTGCCTTTCACCCCAAGCTTTATGTCTTTGGCCGCAATGCCCAAACATGCAGCACGCTGGTAGGCTCGGCGAACCTTACGAGCCGTGGCTTTAGCGTGAACACGGAGGTGGCATGGGTGCAGCAGAGCATTCCTCGTGCCGATGCCGATGCCGCCTTTGACAAGGCGCGTTTTGGAACGACCGCTCTCACCGACGACTTGCTTGCAGCCTATACCGCTCTGCGCCAGGCTCAGCCGCCGCCGCCAGAGATCGAGCAGGAGGCGCAGCCTGTAGCAGCGCCGGCACCCGTCGCCGCTGCCGCGCTACCCCTGTTCAGGCTCGCTATCGCGAACGGAGCCATCAACCCGGCCGATTACGCGGCCATGTGGGTCCACGGTGAGGCCCTTCAGGGCGGATCGAGCAACCAACTGGAACTGCCGCGCGGGGGCCATCGGTTCTTCGGCTTTGTGTTCGACCAGTACGACTATCCGCATAATCTAACGATCGGTGAGCCCGTCCTCCGCAGCGGCGCGCGCGTATGGGACGACAGACGATTGACGTGGCACGGAAACAACAAGATGGAGCGGATGAATCTGCCCACGTCCGCGCAGGGTGGATTTGAGTATGCCGACACAGCCGTTATGTTCCGCCGCCTGACCGATGGCTCGTTCGAACTCATCGTGACCCCCTGGGAGTCAGACCTCGCCCGCTCATGGCGGCTGGCCTCGGCCCAGCGGCAGACGCTATTCCGCTTGGGCACCGTCGCAACTAACCGGATCGTGGGACTAATCTGACCATCGATCGACAATCATAGGTCAAGTGGGCATCGATCCTTCACGAATTCGATGCCAGACCCGACCGAGAAGGGGAAGGAACTGAGAACCTGCCTCACGCTGCATTTATAATTTATTTATTATTTTCAGTGGGATAAGGCTGTTCACCGGAAAGCCATCGGTTAACAGGTCCGGAGAATATCGGCCCGGAGAGAACGCGTGTGCGCCTTTCGGGGCGCGGGCCGGTTAACAGCCCTCCCGCATAACCCTCGAATACAACGGGAAAATCCGGCCGGAGCCGGATCGGGAGAACGCTTTCGCGAGGGCAAGTGGCGGAGGAGAAGGTGCTGGCAGCCAACTCTCTTTCCTTCTAAGTCATTGATGTTGTTGGGAGTGGAAATTGGGAGAGTTCGAATCCCGCGCCGGTATCCAAATGCCGAAAAAAGTAGAGCCGACCCCCCCAGGGGAGAATTAGACGCTCGGCAGATTAAGCACCAAAAATGCGAGCACCCGAAACGGCTAGTCTTCAAATTCCAGCAGCAGGTCCTTGGCCTCGACCTGCGAGGCCGCATGCACGTGAACGGCCTTCACGGTTGCGGCCCGCTCGGCGCGGAGCCCCATTTCCATCTTCATCGCCTCGATGGTGAATAGTAGGTCTCCGGCGGCGACCTTCTGGCCTGCCGTCACGGCCACGGCGGCGATGGCGCCGGGCATCGGTGCGCCCAGCTGCCCGGCATTGCCGTCCTGCGCCTTGGCCCGGACCGGAGCCTTGGCCTTCACCGCGCGGTTTGGCACGCGGATGACGCGGGGCTGGCCGTTCAACTCGAAGAACACCTTCACCTCGCCCTCCTCGGTGGTTTCTCCGACGGCCTGCAGGCGAACCTCGAGTGTCTTGCCGGGGTCGATCTCGACCGAGATCTCCTCGCCCGGCTGCATGCCGTAGAAGAACACCGGCGTGGGCAACACGCGCACCGGCCCGTAGATGCGATGGCGGCCCATGTAGTCGAGGAAGACCTTTGGATACATGAGATAGCCGTTGAGATCCTCGCTATCGACCGGGCGGCCCTTGAGGGTCTTCGACAGGGTAAGGCCCGTCTCCTCGAGGTCGACGGACGGAACCAGCGAACCGGGACGCACGGTGACGGGCTTCTCACCTTTGAGCGCCTTGCGCTGGAGCGCCTGGGGCCAGCCGCCGGGAGGCTGGCCGAGATTGCCCTTCAACATGTCGACCACGGAATCCGGGAAGGAGACATCGACGGCCGGATCCTCGACCTGCTGGCGCGTCAGGCCTTGTGCCACCATCATCAGCGCCATGTCGCCCACCACCTTCGATGACGGCGTGACCTTCACGATGTCGCCGAACATCAGGTTGGCCTGGGCATAGGCCTCAGCCACCTCGTGCCAGCGCGGCTCGAGCCCCATGCTGCGGGCCTGGGCCTTGAGGTTGGTGAACTGGCCGCCGGGCATCTCGTGCAGGTAAACTTCTGAGGCAGGCGCCTCGAGGCCGCTCTCGAAGGCGGCATACTGATGGCGCACGCCTTCCCAGTAGTTCGAGATGGCGCGGACGGCAGCGGCATCGAGGCCCGTGTCGCGCTCGGTATGTGCCAGGGCTTCCACGATGGAGCCGAGGCAGGGCTGCGAAGTGCCTCCCGAGAAGGCATCCATCGCGGCATCCACCGCATCCGCACCGGCCTCGGCGGCGGCAAGCACGCTGGCCCCTGCGATGCCGCTGGTGTCGTGGGTGTGGAAGTGGATGGGAAGGCCCACCTCCTCCTTCAGTGTCCTGACGAGGAGCCGGGCGGCGGCGGGCTTCAGCAGGCCGGCCATGTCCTTCAACCCGAGCACATGCGCGCCGGCGGCCTGCAATTCCTTCGCCATGCCGACATAGTATTTGAGGTCATACTTGGCGCGGTTCGGATCGAGGATGTCGCCAGTGTAGCAGATGGCCGCCTCGCAGACGCGATTGGCCTCCAGCACCGCATCCATGGCGACGCGCATGTTCTCGACCCAGTTCAGGCTGTCGAAGACGCGGAACACGTCGATGCCAGTTTTGGCGGCCTGTGCGACGAAGGCCTTGACCACATTGTCAGGGTAGGTGGTGTAGCCGACGCCATTGGCGCCGCGCAGCAGCATCTGCAGCATCAGGTTCGGCATGCGCTGGCGCAAGTCGCGCAGGCGCTGCCAGGGGCACTCCTGCAGGAAACGGTAAGCAACGTCGAAGGTGGCACCACCCCAGCATTCCACGCTGAACAGCTGGGGCAGATTGGCCGCATAGGCCGGGGCCACCCGGATCATGTCGATCGAGCGCATGCGGGTTGCCAGCAGCGACTGGTGGCCATCACGCATCGTCGTGTCGGTGAACAGCAGCCGCTGTTCGCCCAGCATCCAGTCGGCCACCGCCTTGGGGCCCTTGGCGAGAAGCAGGTCGCGCGTGCCCGGCTGCGGCGGGCCCATCAGCTTCGGCACGCTGAGCTCGCGGCCGGTGACCTTGGGCTTCGGACGGCCCGCGGTTTCAGGGTGCCCGTTCACCGCGATGTCGGCGATGTAGGTGAGGATCTTGGTGGCGCGGTCGCGGCGCTTCTTGAACTCGAAGAGGGCGGGCGTCGTATCGATGAACTTCGTCGTGCAGCTGTTGGCGAGGAAGCTCTCGTGCTTCAGCAGGTTCTCGACGAAAGCGATGTTGGTTGCAACTCCGCGCACGCGAAACTCGGAGAGCGCGCGGCTCATGCGGGCAATGGCCTGGTCGGGCGTCTGCGCCCAGGCGGTGACCTTGACCAGCAGCGAATCGTAGAACCTGGTGATGACAGCGCCCGCATAGGCCGTGCCGCCATCGAGGCGGATGCCCATGCCGGTGGCCGAGCGATAGGCGGTGATACGGCCATAGTCGGGGATGAAGTTGTTCTGCGGGTCTTCCGTCGTCACCCGGCACTGCAGCGCGTGGCCATAGAGGCGCACGTCCTCTTGCCGCGCAACGCCCGTCGCCTCCTGCAGCGTCTTGCCCTCGGCGATGAGGATCTGGGCGCGCACGATGTCGATGCCAGTCACCTGCTCGGTTACCGTATGCTCGACCTGGACGCGCGGGTTGACCTCGATGAAGTAGAAGCGGCCGGTGTCCATGTCCATCAGGAACTCGACCGTGCCGGCGCATTCATAGCCCACATGGGCGCAGATGCGGCGGCCGAGATCACAGATCTCGGCGCGCTGGGCATCGTTCAGGTAGGGTGCTGGCGCGCGCTCGACGACCTTCTGGTTGCGGCGCTGCACCGTGCAGTCACGTTCATAGAGGTGATAGATGGCGCCATACTTGTCGCCGAGGATCTGCACCTCGACGTGGCGTGCCCGCTCGATCATCTTCTCGAGATAGCCCTCGCCATTGCCGAAGGCGGACTGCGCCTCGCGGCGGCCCTCCAGCACCTTGGCCACGAGCTCATCAGGGCCGTTGATCGGCCGCATGCCGCGCCCGCCGCCGCCCCAGCTGGCCTTGAGCATGAGCGGATAGCCGATGGCGGCTGCATCACGCGCGACGGCGTCCATGTCGTCGCCCAGCACCTCGGTCGCCGGGATGACGGGTACGCCGGCGGCGATTGCCACGCGCCTCGCACTCGCCTTGTCGCCCAGCGCCCGCATCGTCTCGGCCTTGGGGCCGATGAAGGTGATGCCGGCCGCATTGCAGGCCTCCACGAAGGCCGGGTTCTCCGACAGCAGGCCATAGCCGGGGTGGATCGCATCGGCACCGCAGGCCTTGGCCACCCGGATGATCTCCGGGATCGAGAGATAGGCCGCAACGGGGCCCAGCCCCTCGCCGATGCGATAGGCCTCGTCCGCCTTGAAGCGGTGGAGCGACAGCTTGTCCTCCTCGGCATAGACGGCCACCGTCTTCTTGCCGAGCTCGGTTGCCGCGCGCATGACGCGGATGGCAATCTCGCCACGATTGGCGATCAGGATCTTACGGAATTGCTTCATGATTCTTCTTTTTCAAAGCCGTTGTGTCGACCACTGAGCAACTGCGCAGCAGCTTCAGGGGCGAACTGCCCAGACTCAAGCATGTAGCGTACGACTTGAGCCCTGCGCAAAAGACCAAAACTCTTCAAAATCTGTGTGTTATGTGCCTTTACCGTCGATGAAGCCACACCAAGAAAATGAGAAATCTCTTTGTCCGACAATCCACACGCTATTAGTTGCGCAACGAGAGATCTCACTGGCGTCAGTTTTGCGTGAAGAGGTGTGTAGCGATATGCGCGCAACCATTGATCCTGGACTTCGACCTCCTTCACATGATCGGCTTTCTTCATAACGTAGATTCCAGCGTTTGGCAGAATGCGGGGGCGAGATCAGCCAATGATAATTCCCTTTCCCCGATTCAGATGACTATTTGATTTGACTTGGGAACCGCACAGGAAACAGGCCCTTTCCGGCATAGTCGACGATACAAAGAGCTTCCCTATAGTATCGGTGCGCAACCATTGACTTTTGCCCTCTCTCCTCGACGCCCTGCAGTCCACCCGAGGAACGACCTTCACTCAAATCCAGTATTCTCCAGAGCGGTAGCTCAGGACGCGTTTGTAAGAGAATGAGGAGCCTATATCGCTGATTGAGCAGCTTCAGATTTGGACTTCCCACCGGGAAGTATCTTGGCTTCGACGCATGGCCTGACCCATCGCGACTGAAAAGCGACTCGCTATTCGCTTGCTCCAATTTACATCGGGGCAAGAGATTATCACTGGGCCCCGGAATATCAGGACTGTCGAACCGTTTGTGCTGAAAACTCTCTCCCTCGCAGAAAATCTTCAGGCCGATTTTTTGCCACCACACGGAAAAGCCATACGCATGCACATCGTCGAAATCTTTATAAAGCAGCTCGTAGTCACCTCTGCCATCAGTTCGGCAGCAATTGCGATAGCCGTCATTCTCACGAAGGAAGAGCCACCAGTAGTGATAAACTGAATGCTTCCACAACCGGGCATTAGGGAGTGAATGTGTAGAGTAGGAACCCTCCGGATGATAACACTCGGTGCTCTTGGGTTTCCCATATCCAAACGGAGTATAATCGTCCCTCGGACGCAGAGTTTGCCGCATTGCACTCATCCGATGTAGTAGAGAAAAACTTTATGTCAGCTCGTGAAGTAGTCAGTCCATAAAGTGAAACGCGTTAAGAGAAACTCTCTGCTATCAGTCCACCCCGACAGTGGCCAATGATCGGGTGTCTGAAAACCCTTCGGCAAAGAGACCCTAATTAGATAGGGCAGTAGTCTTGGTTCTCGTCAGCATTCGGGAAGATTGACTGCAAGACCACCAATCGATGTCTCTTTGTACTTGACGTTCATATCGATGCCTGTTTGGCGCATTGTTTCAATGCAGTTATCAAGCGGCATGAAGTGCGACCCATCACCGCGGAGCGCCAGCGATGCTGACGAGACTGCCTTGATGGCGCCTATGCCGTTTCTCTCGATGCAAGGAACCTGCACGAGCCCCTTCGCAGGATCACATGTCATTCCGAGGTGATGTTCCAGCGCGATCTCGGCTGCATTCTCAATCTGCTCGTTGGTTCCGCCCAAGGCCGAGCAAAGGCCTGCTGCGGCCATGGCACTTGCACTTCCGACCTCGCCCTGACAGCCGACCTCTGCGCCCGAAATCGACGCATTGTGCTTAATCAAGCCGCCGATGGCCGCTGCCGCAAGAAGGAAGTCGCGGATGCCGTCATGCGTCGCTCCCCGGCAATGATCGCGGTAATAGCGGATGACAGCAGGCACCACACCGGCGGCACCATTGGTGGGCGATGTGACAACGCGGCCGCCAGCGGCATTCTCCTCATTGACCGCCATGGCATAGGCAGAAATGAAATCATTCACCGCATGTGGCTGAACACTGTTTCGACCAGCCTCCGCAAGGAGCTGTTGATGGATCCCGCGTGCGCGTCGGCGAACGGAAAGTCCTCCGGGCAATATGCCTTCTTCCCTGAGACCACGGTCTATACAGCTGTTCATGGCGTTCCAGATCGTATCGAGGCGGCTATCCAGCGCCTGACCAAGAACGACCATTTCGTTTGCCCGCTTCATGTCGGCGATGCGCAGTCCCGACGCCTGTCCCATGGCGAGCATCTGGGCGGCCGTGGCAAAGGGGAAGGGACAATCGGCAGGAGGTGCATTGCTGCCAGGGGTGGCAAGTTCAGCCTCGCTGACAACGAAGCCGCCACCGACTGAATAGTAGGTACGGGTGAGAAACTCCTTCCCAGCCGCGTCGAAGGCCCGGAACGTCAGACCATTGGCATGACCCGGAAGCGGAGGGCCGAAGTCGAAGACCAGATCGCGGTCAGGTGCGAAAGCCATCGGCGGCAACCCGGGTACTTCGGTGCGACCGGATTTTCGGACCCCCGCTTCGAGCGTTTCTGCGAGGTCAGGATCGAGCGTATCGGGCAGAATTCCCAGAAGGCCTAGGATCACCGCACGATCGGTGCCATGGCCCTTGCCCGTGAAGGCCAGCGATCCGTGCAGCGACACGGCCAGCCGCGATGGTATGTTTCCGGACGCCAGGCACTGGCGCAGTTCAGCGAGGAAGCGCGATGCAGCCGTCATCGGTCCCATGGTATGGGACGACGATGGGCCGATGCCGATCTTGAAGATGTCGAAGGTGGAGAGGAACATCCCCTTAGTCCATATAAATTGGATGCGCCGCGCAAAGTGCCCTGACCTCAGCCCTGATCTTGGCCTCATCGCCTATGGACCCAGACTTTGCGAGGTCACTCAGCACGTGAAGAATCAGGCGGCCGACCTCGGCGAACTCGGCTTCGCCGAAACCGCGCGTGGTGCCGGCACTGGTGCCTAGGCGGATGCCTGAGGTGACGAAGGGTTTTTCGGGATCGAACGGAATGGAATTCTTGTTGCAGGTGAGGCCAACATGTTCCAGCGCGACCTCCGCATCGCGGCCCTTCAGCCCAAAGGGACGGAGATCGACGAGGACCATGTGGCAGTCCGTGCCGCCGGAGACGATGCCGAGGCCCCCCTCCTTGAGGACGGCCGAGAGGCGCTGCGCGTTGCCCACCACCTTTCGCGCATAGTCGCGGAAGTCGGGCTGCAGGGCTTCGCCAAACGCCACCGCCTTGGCAGCGATGACATGCATCAACGGGCCGCCCTGGTTACCCGGGAAAACCGCTGAATTGAACTTCTTCGCGAGCGCCTCGTCGTTCGTGAGGATCATGCCGCCGCGGGGACCGCGCAGGGTTTTGTGCGTTGTGGTGGTTACCACATGGGCATGGGGAAGCGGGTCGGGATAGAGACCAGCGGCGACCAGACCGGCATAGTGAGCCATGTCCACCAGGAGGAAGGCGCCCACCTCGTCAGCGATGGCGCGGAAGGCAGCAAAGTCCATCGCCCGCGGATAGGCGGAGGCGCCGGCGATGATGAGCTTCGGGCGGGTTTCAAGAGCCCTGGCGCGAACCTTGGCCATGTCGATCAGCTGGGTATCCTGTTCAACGCCGTAAGACACCACATCGAACCACTTGCCCGACATGGTGACGGGCGAACCGTGCGTGAGATGCCCGCCATGCGCAAGATCGAGCCCCATGATCCTGTCACCCGGTTGCAGCAGCGCCAGGAAGACAGCCTGGTTGGCCTGCGCACCGGAGTGCGGTTGAACATTGGCAAAGCCCGCCTTGAAAAGGCGCTTGGCGCGCTCGATGGCAAGTGTTTCCACCACGTCGACGTGCTCGCAGCCGCCGTAATAGCGCTTGCCGGGATAGCCTTCCGCATATTTGTTGGTCAAAACCGAGCCCTGCGCGCGCAGGACATCACGACTGACGATGTTCTCCGAGGCGATGAGCTCAATCTGGTTCTGCTGGCGGTCGAGCTCGGCAAAGATGGCTGCTCCGACTTCGGCATCGGCAAGCGGGCGGGGAGAAAGATCATTCATCAGACAGTCCTCGGAGGATTGATGGAAAGGGCGTCAGCCCCAAGGCAGGGGCAAGACCATGATCGGGCGCAAATCTTTAGTAGCCGGTCGAGAATTCCCGCTGGCCGATCTGCAGCAGCTCGACCACATGTGAAGCAAAGCTGCGCCAGACGGAGAGTGTGAACACGGCGGCCGATTCCCGGATCAGGATCGTCTGGGCGCTATCGAATGCTGTGCGGCATCCCTGCCCGACCCCAAGGCGGCGCAGGTCGCGGGCGATGCCGATTGACAGCAACTCCATTGCGCGCGGGCCTTCGATGCGGAAGACGATCTCGCGGTCCGAGATGTCCACCAGCGCGTGCGGCAACGTGGCCGGCAAGGCCGGCTGGCTGGCACGCTCGGACTCGAGCAGCCATTCATCAGGACCGAGACACAGGGCGCGCAGGCTGCCACCCGAAGCGACGCCACCCACCTTCTCGGGCAGTGAAAGACCGAGCGCGCGGTTGGCCGCTTCGATGTTTGCAGAGCTGAGCCGGAGGGAGAAGCGCGCCGCCGGGGGAAGTTCCGTCACGGCGACGCCGGCGGAGGGAAATGCGTGAAGTTGAGCCATGATGGAATCCTCCTCAGACTTTGAGCCGCTGGCCTTCAGGATCGTAGAAGTTGGCAGGCGCCACCTTCGCCGCGATCGTGCTGGCCTCTGTCGGAATGTGGATCGTCTCGCCGACCAGATCATGCCCGCCCTCGACGAGGGCCATGGCAATCGACCGGCCGAGTGCTTCTGACCAGTAGGACGAGGTGACATGGCCGATCATCTTCATCGGCAGCGGCTGGTCAGGATCGGCGACGATCTGGGCACCTTCGACGAGCACCGTCTTCGGGTCATCCGTCAGCAGGCCCACGAGCTGCTTGCGGCCCTTGGCCACGATGTCGGGGCGCATCAATGAGCGCTTGCCGACAAAGTCCGGCTTCTGCTTTCCGATGGCCCAGGAGAGTCCCGCATCCTGCGGGGTGACCGTTCCGTCGGTGTCCTGGCCGACTATGATGAAGCCCTTCTCGGCGCGCAGCACGTGCATGGTCTCGGTGCCGTAGGCGGTCACGCCATGCGGCTGGCCAGCCTTCCACAGGGTTTCCCACAGCGCACGGCCATGGCGCGCCGGCACGTTGACCTCGAAACCGAGTTCACCCGTGAACGACACCCTGAACAGGCGTGCGGGGAAGCCTGCGACAGTGCATTCCGCGACGGCCATGTGCGGGAAGGCAGCGTCGGACAGATCCAGACCTTCGACGAGCGGTTCCAAAACCTCGCGTGCCTTCGGTCCCTGAAGCGCGACGACAGCCCACTGCTCGGTGGTGGAGGTGAGCCAGACATTGAGCTCGGGCCATTCCGTCTGGAGATAGTCCTCCATCATGTTAAGCACGCGCGCGGCGCCGCCCGTCGTGGTGGTCACATGGAAGCGGTCTTCCGACAGGCGCCCGATCACACCATCATCCCGAATGAAGCCATCCTCGCCCAGCAGCAGGCCATAGCGGCAGCGGCCGGGCTGAAGCTTTGCCCACGGGTTTGTGTACATACGCTCGAGGAAGGTGGCGGCATCAGGTCCCGCTACTTCGATCTTGCCCAGCGTAGAGGCGTCGAACATGCCCACCCCTTGCCGCACCGCGCGGCACTCCCGCGCAACGGCCTTGTGCATGTCCTCGCCAGCCTGGGGGAAGTACCAGGCGCGCCGCCAGAGGGCCACGGGCTCGAACACGGCACCCTGCGCTTCCGACCATGGGTCGATGGTGGTTTTGCGGGTCACCTCGAAGTGCCCGTCCTTGTGATAGCCCGACAGTGCGCCGAAGGTGGTCGGCGTGTAGGGCGGGCGGAAGGTGGTGAGGCCAACTTGCGGGGCAGGCTTTGCCAGCGCATCCGCGGCGATCATCAGACCATTGATGTTGCTGAGCTTGCCCTGGTCAGTCGCCATGCCATTGGTGGTGTAACGCTTGACGTGCTCGATGGAGCGCATGCCCTCACGCACAGCAAGGCGGAGGTCCTTTGCCGTGACATCGTTCTGGAAATCCACAAAGGCCTTGGCACGGCCGGGATTGCCGTCGGTCGGCAGTTCCTTCACCACGATGCCGGAACCAACGCGGTCGTTCTGCACCGCGAATGTGCCCGCACCGGTCTTGCGGCCCACTGCGGTGGCGGCGGCAGAGCCGGCCCTGGCGCCATCCTCGAATGCAACGGCAACACCCCAGAGGCCGCGGCCCGCACCGGCGATCTGGCATTCCTCGGTCTTGCGGTCCGGCAGGAACGCGCCAGCGGCGTCATCCCACAACAACGATCCCTTGGTATGGCTGAAAAGATGAAGCGAGGGCGTCCAGCCTCCACACATCAGCAGCGTATCGCAGGAGATGGTCCGAGTTGCTGACACGCGGCCGCCGGAAATCTTGCCGACGCGAACGGAAGAGACACGCAGCCTTCCTGAGGTGGTGGTGACGGTGTGGCCGGTCAGCGCCTCGATCCCGAGGGCATTCGCCCGGTTAACGAGCGCCGCTGATACGTCAGGGCGAAGATCGACGATAGCCGCAACCTTCGTTCCGGCTTCGGCGAGGTCGAAGGCGCTGTGCCAGGCACTGTCATGCGCTGTGACGACAACAGCGCGCTCACCCACCTTAACACCAAAGCGGTGGAGGAAGGTCTGCGCAGCACCGGACAGCATCACGCCAGGACGGTCGTTGCCGTCGAACACCAGTGGCTTCTCGATTGCACCCTGGGCCAGCACGACTTGCTGGGCACGCACCCGCCAGAGCCTTTCGCGCGGCACATCGGCCGGAGGATTGGCGATGTGGTCGGTGAGCCGCTGGCACAGCCCGACCATGTTCTGATGATAATAGCCGATGGCTGTGGTGCGGGTCATCATGCGCACGTTGGGTAACGCATCCAACTCGGCACGTGTGGCGGCGAGCCAGTCCCAGCTCTTCTGCCCGTCTATCTGCAGATGGGGCTCGGAAAGAAGCGTTCCGCCCAACTCCGGATGCTCGTCCACGATCACGACGTCCGCGCCGGCGCGGCCGGCGGACAGCGCCGCAGCGAGGCCGGCGGGCCCGCTACCCACGATCAGCACATCGCAATGAAGGTAACGGCTGGCATAATGATCGGCGTCGGGCGCGGTGGGGGCCTTGCCCAGCCCGGCGGCGCGGCGGATGAAGGGCTCATACACCTTGTCCCAGAACGCGCGCGGCCACATGAAAGTCTTATAGTAGAAGCCGGCCGAGAACAGCATGTAAAGGCGATCGTTGATCGCGCCCATGTCGAAGCCAAGCGAGGGCCAGCGGTTCTGGCTCTCGGTGGTCAGGCCTTCATAGACTTCCTGGAGCGTGGCGCGCGTATTGGGCTCGAACCTCTCCGGGCCGCCACGCGTTGTGCCGAGGAGCGCATTCGGCTCCTCGGAACCCGCGGAGACGACGCCACGCGGGCGGTGATACTTGAAGCTGCGCCCCATCAGGTGGATGCCATTGGCAAGCAGCGCCGAGGCAACGGTGTCGCCCTTGCAGCCCTCGATGGTACGACCATCGAAGCTGAAGCGCACCGGAGTTCCCTGGTCGATCCGGCCCTTGCCGGGAATGCGGAAGCGTGTCATTCGGCAGCTACCTTAACAGTGTTGAGGTCTGGGCGCGGCAAGCCGGCCTTGTAGGTCATCACGAACTTGTCGCTGACGGTATCGCGAACGGCGTTGAAGAAACGCGCGCAGCCATGGATGTGGCGCCAGCGCTCGAAATGCGTGCCGCGCGGGTTCGACCGGATGAAGAGATAGTTACGCCACTCCTCGTCGGAGAGTTTCATCGGGTCGGATGGGCGCGCGATGTGCGCTTCGCCTGCATAGGCGAATTCGGCTTCCGGCAGATCGTCCTGACAATAGGGGCAACGGATCAGAAGCATCGGCTGTCTCCTCAGTGCGCAACGGCGGCGGCGGCGGCTTCGTCGATAAGCCGGCCCGTGGTGAAGCGTTCAAGCGTGAAGGGTGCGTTGATCGGGTGGGGCTCGTCCTTTGCCACCGTCCAGGCAAGAAGATGTCCCGCACCCGGAGTGGCCTTGAACCCGCCCGTTCCCCATCCGCAATTGACATAGAGTCCCTTGGCCGGCAGCTTGCCGAGTATGGGAGAACGGTCAGGCGTCACATCCACGATGCCGCCCCATTTGCGCAGCATCCGCATGCGCCGGAAGATCGGGAAGACCTCGCAGATCGCGGCCACAGTATGCTCGATCAGCGGCAGGCCGCCGCGCTGGGAATAGCTCACATATTGGTCCGTACCCGAGCCGATGACGAGTTCGCCCTTGTCGGACTGGCTGATATAGGCATGCACCGAGTTCGACATCACCACGCAGGGGAATGCCGGCTTGATCGGCTCGCTGACAAGGGCCTGGAGCGGGTAGCTCTCGAGCGGCATCCTGATCCCGGCCGAGTCGAGAACGACCGATGTATTGCCGGCCGCCGAGACGGCAACCTTTTTGGCCCGGATGAAGCCCCTCGAAGTCTCGACACCCGTGACGGCGCCATCGGGCCCGCGGCGGATCGCCGTGACGGCGCAGTTCTGGATGATGTCCACGCCGCGCTCGGCAGCCCCGCGCGCATAGCCCCAGGCCACGGCGTCGTGGCGGGCGGTGCCGGCCCGCTTCTGCAGGGCAGCGCCCATCACCGGATAGCGGCGGCGCGCCGTGATGTCCAGCGGCGGGCAAAAGGCCTTGGCCTCTTCCGGCGTGAGCCAGCGATTGTCCACGCCATTCAGCCGGTTGGAATGAATGTGGCGCTGGAAGCTCTGCACATCATGCACATTGTGCGCCAGCATCATGACGCCGCGCTTCGAATACATCACGTTGTAGTTGAGATCCTGGCTCAGATTCTCCCAAAGATCGAGTGCGTGATCATAGAGGCGGGCGCTCTCGTCATAGAGGTAATTGGACCGGATGATCGTGGTGTTGCGGCCGGTATTGCCGCCCCCCAGCCAGCCCTTGTCGATCACCGCCACATTCGTGATCCCATGCTGTTTGGCCAGGTAATAGGCAGCGCCCAGCCCATGGCCACCGGCACCGACGATGATAACGTCATATTCGGGCTTGGGCTGGCTGTCAGGCCACTGCTCACGCCAGTTCTTGTTACCCGTGAGAGCGTTCTTCAGAAGCGAAAGGGCGGAAAAGTGGGTCATGGCGGACTCGCATGTTCAAGCTTGATCCTGTCTCTGGATCATGCGCCAATCTCACTTTTTTACCTGTATCACTGCGGCATATCGGCAGTAGTATTGCGCCATGACCGGCACCGCGACGAGCCATGCAGCCACTCCCTCACCGCGCCTCAGGGTGGGCTTCATTCTGGCGCGCCGCTTTACGCTCTGCGCCTTCGCGAATTTTGTAGATGTCTTGCGCCTGGCCGCCGACGAAGGGGACCGTTCGCGCCCGATCCTGTGCCGCTGGCGGGTGCTGTCGGCAGCGTCTGATCCAGTTGAATCCTCCTGCGGTATCAAGGTCCAGCCAGAGGATCGGTTCGGCGACCCCGATATGTTCGACTACATCGTCGTGGTCGGGGGACTGATTGACGAGATCGAGCGCCTACCCGCCGAAAGTGTTGCCTATTTGCGTCGCGCCGCAGAGGCCGGCGTGCCGCTGATCGGCATTTGCACCGGGACCTTCATCCTGTACCGCGCTGGCTTGATGTCGGGTTACAGGGCCTGTGTGAGCTGGTTTCACCACGATGATTTCCTCACCGAATTTGACGGCCTCACACCGGTCTCGGACCAGATCTTCGTAGTCGACCGCGACCGGCTGACCTGCTCGGGAGGTGTTTCATCCGCTCATCTCGCAGCCTTTCTCGTAGATCGCCACATCGGCTCGGCAGTCGCACGGAAAAGCCTCTCAATCATGATGATCGATGAGGCAATGCGGGCCGAACGCCCACAGCCTGGTCTGCCGCTTGAACTGGGAACGCGTGACCCTCTGGTGAAGCGTGCATTGCTGGCGATGCAGCAGACGATGGATGCACCGCTCACCATTCCCAAAATTGCCGAACGGCTGGACGTCAGTCGCCGCCAGCTCGAGCGTCACTTCGCCTCAGCACTCGGCATGTCCCCACAGGCCGCGGGCCGAAAGGTGAGGCTGGCCCAGGCCCGTCACTTGCTCCACAGCACAGAGCGAACGATCAGCCATATCGCAGCTGAGACCGGCTTTTCCGATGCGTCCCACCTAACCCGCGCCTTTCGGACCGAGTTCGGCCAGACGCCAGAGAACTGGCGGAAGGAAAGGCGGCCCATTACCGCCGGCGCCGACATGGACGCACATTCCCGCTGACATCGGGCGCGCTTTCACGATCTGATGGCAAAAGAAAACTCCGCCTCACAAGGTGAGGCGGAGCAAGTCAGGGAGAGCTGTCGATCAGTTCTTGATGATCATTTCCTCCGGGCCGAATGGGAAGTTGGTGATGTTCTCGGCACCCGATTCAGTCACGATGAAGATATCGTGCTCGCGGTAGCCGCCGGCACCCGGCTGGCCTTCGGGGATCATGATCATCGGCTCCATCGAGACCACCATGCCCGGCTTCAACTCGGTGTGGATGTCCTCGCGAAGTTCCACGCCAGCCTCACGGCCATAGTAGTGGCTGAGAACGCCGAAGCTATGGCCATAGCCGAAGGAGCGATACTTCAGAAGACCCCAGCCGCGGTACATTTCGTTGAGCTGAATTGCGATGTCCGAGCACTTGGCGCCTGGCTTGATCAGCTTTGCGCCCACGCGGTGGACGTCACAGTTCTTTTCCCAAAGATCGATTTGACTGTTCGAGGCATAATCACAGAACAGAGTACGCTCGAGAGCCGTGTAGTAGCCGAAGATCATGGGGAAGGTGTTGAGGGAGAGAATATCACCCGACTGCACGATCTTGTTGGTCACCGGGTTGTGAGCGCCGTCCGTGTTGATGCCAGACTGGAACCAGGTCCAGGTGTCCATCAACTCCACGAAGGGGAAGCTCTTGGCAATCTCGCGGATCATGGCATTGGTGGAGGCGATCGCAACTTCGTGCTCTGCGACGCCCGCCTTGATGGCACCCATGACAGCTCGGCCGCCCACGTTACAGATGCGGGCACCCTCACGAATGAGCTTGTGTTCCTCGGCTGACTTGATCGAGCGCATCCACATCGCATCTTGAGCGATGTCAACAAGCTCGACACCAGGAAGCGCATCTTCGATCTGCTTGCGGTAGTCAACCGAGATGTGGTCGAACTCGACACCGATACGCTTTGCGCCTTTGGTCAACTGCCGAACGGCAAGGAAGAAATTGTCCTTGCGCCAGTCGGTATAGGTGATGTTGTCACCGAAGGTGCGGCGCCAGGGCTGGCCGCCGTCGATGGCTGCCGTGATGGTCGTTGCTTCGTTCGCGGTTACGACCAGGCCGTACTTGCGGCCAAAGTAACAGTAAAGGAAGCCAGAGTAATAGCAGATGTTGTGGTAGGACGTGAAGAGAGCCGCATCGATGCGATTCTTTTCCATGTGGGCGCGCAGATCGTTCTGCCGGCGGCTCATCTCTGCGTCAGAGAAGGGCGACCAGTCCTTGCTGCCATTGTGCCACTTCACAACGTGAAGCATGTCGTCAGTCGTCATGGTTTTCTCCTGTTAAAAAGATACGTGAATTTCAGATGACTGTTGCCCTCAGGCCGCCTGATTGCGCGCCTGGTGAGGCTTGATATTGAATTCGTCGCGCAGCGCCTTCGTGATTCCACGAGTGCAGACATCGAGCAGAATCTCGCCCTTTTCCTTCGAGGCATGCTTCGGCGAGGAGAGCGTGCCGCTGGCCGGGGTCCACTCAGGTTTGACGGGATAGACGTCGTAGGGCGGGAAGGTGGCCGGCGCGTGATCGACAGCACGCTCGAGTTCGACGAGATGAGGATGGAGAGCCAACATCAACGAGGTTTCAAGCACGCCACCATGTTCGACGGCCCAGCCGGGGAAGCCATCCGGATAGAGCTTCGCAATCGTCTCCTCCGTAACGAAATCCCAGTACGAGAGAACGACTACCTTTACGTCAGAAATGCCGTCCCACCTGAGTTCGCGCAGCGCCAGATCGACTGCTTCTGTGATGAACCAGGAGTTCTCAAAATGCCCGTTGACGATGGTGAACTGCCGGCTGCCGTGGCGGGCAAACTCCTTCAGCACGTCGCGCAGCGCATGCACCAGGGTCGAGCCCTCCAGGCTAACCGTACCCGGCATGTGATTGCCACCACCGCACTTCTGCTGGGACTTGTAACCATAGCAAAACGGTGGCGCGACCAAACCGCCGACTTCCAGAGCTACGCGGCGGGCAAACTCGGTCGGCAGAAGAACATCGACGTGCAGCGGCATGTGATGGCCGTGCTGTTCCATGGAACCCAGTGGGATAAGGATCGGAGCCTTGGCATTTTTGACGCGCTCCAGATAGTCGGGCCACGGAAGTTCCGCGGCGAAGGGGCTTTCTTTCGACATGGTGCCTCTCACTGGGTTGTCTCGTGACCCAAAGCTAAGCGGCCTTGCCTTCATCTGGGAAATTCATTTATGTTATTCCCTTATAACCTTTTCAAATGAACGGTTACCATGTCCCACATCAACCTGCCGACGGACGTGCTTCGGACCTTTCTTGCAGTCATCGACCTTGAGAGCTTTACCAAGGCAGGCCAGGTCCTCGGCCGAACCCAGCCCGCAGTCAGCCTACAGGTTCATAAGCTTGAGGATTTGCTGGGTTTCCAGCTCATCGACACCAGCGGAAGAGGGGTTGCACTCACAACAGAAGGCGAGGTTCTAGCCCGCTATGCTCGCCAACTTCTCGCGATGAACGACGAGATTGTGGCGCGGGTCCAGAAGCGAGAGACAAGTGGGCGGCTCAGGGTAGGGCTTCCCACCGATTATGCCGTGTCCTTTTTTCAGAAGTCCCTGTCTTCCTTCGCCCGGCTAAACCCCGATGTTGAAATGGAAATTTACTGCGACATCAGTAACGAGCTACTCAAAACCTTTGCGGCCGATGAGCTTGACCTGGCAATCGCAATGTTTGACGAAAAGCCCGCCCCTGGGCTGATCTACTCCTGGGCGGAAAAGCCAATCTGGGCCGCAGCCATAGACTCTGACGCAGACAGGCGCGACCCCATACCGATCGCAGCGCATCCGGATGGATGTCACTATCGGCGGCGAATGACACGGGCCCTCGACCAGGTCGGAAGAAATTGGAGGATTGTCTATTCCAGCCCCGGCGTGAACGGCCTCCAGCAGGCTGTGCAGGCCGGTATTGGGGTTACTGCACTCACGCGCCGCACGCTGCTCCGCGGCATGCGGGTTCTCGCAGAAAAGGATGGGTTTCCTACCCTTGCGGACATCCACGTTGGCCTACACTTCAAGAACACTGGGGCCTCAACAGCAGCACTTCTGCTCGTAAATTACATCATGCAAGCCCTTCACGATTCAGGACAAACGGGCTTCATCCGCCTTCAGAGAGTGGACGGTCCCAACACCAGCATTAACAAAAGTTATTGAGACCCCTAGCCGAATTAATTTTCCAGCCGTTGGGCGCTGTGATTTCATAAAATTGCGCGGGATAGAATTTTAATAGCATCAGCGCCCGCTCAACGGAGGGAATCCATGGAAGAACGCCACCTGAAGAGTGTTGGCCGCCGTAACGTGCTTAAGATGGGCCTTGCTGCATCGGCCCTCTCTATGCCCTACATCAACAGAGCCTGGGCAGATACGGTCGAACTCAACATGCTCGCTTGGTACGGCCATGGCGAGCCCGACGTGGTCGGCGAGTTCGAAGCTGCCAATAACGTGAAGTTCAAGCCCAAGTACTACGCCGGCGGCGACAACATGCTCGCCCTTATCGCGCAGTCGCCCCCCGGCACCTATGACGTCATCCTGTCCGATGCCGAATTCGTCCAGCAGCTGAACGCAGCCGGCTACATCGACGAACTCAATCCTGCAGATTATCCGTTCGATGACTTCCTTTACGATGAGTGGAAGCAATTCCCCGGTCACTGGAAGGACGGCAAGCTCTATTCCATGATGGTCCGCTTCGGACATCTCGGCGTCTCCTACAACACCAAGGCCATCTCGGCCGAGGAAGCCGCGAGCTACAAGTGCTTCTGGAAGCCCGAGATCAAGGGAAAGCTTGGCCACTTCGACTGGCATCTGCCCAATCTGGGTCAGCTCAGCCTCTACAACGGCAATGCGAAGCCCTTCGACATCGATGCCGCTGCCTGGGCGCAGGTTCAGGAAACGGCAAAGACGCTCCGCCCGCAGGTTGGCGGTTTCTTCGACTACGGCGGCACCTTCAACTCGCTCAAGAACGGCGAAATGCTTGCAATGGCCGGCATTGGTGACTGGATCACCGGCGTCCTGCAGAGGGACGGCGCCGACGTGGCCTCGGTTGTTCCGAAGGAGGGTGGCATTCAGTTCACGGAGTCCTGGTCAATTGGCAAGGGCACCAAGAATGCTGATATGGCGAAGAAGTTCATCCAGTACATGATGTCTCCTCCGGGACAGGTGCACTCCGCAACAATGTTGGCCTATCCGGCCTTCTGCGTCACCAAGGGCGGACGCGCGATGCTGAACGCGAAGGATCCAAAGGAAGCCCAGCGCACCGGTCAGATCGACGGTGTGCCTAACGATCCCGTCGTCCTGATCAAGGAAGGCCGCATCAAGTATCGCGGCCTGCCGATCCAGCAGAGCCTCGAGGAGTGGAACGACTTCTGGTCTGAATACAAGGGCGCCTAAGCCAACACCCAAGGGGTCTCCGAGCAGAAGCTTTTCGGGGACCCTTCTTGTATCTGCTGCAGCATGCCCGCGGGGGGCCGTGCACTCTTAACTTGGGGGATATCACGTGAGCACAGATGGTAGACGGGATCTCTACGCCGTCGTCTGGCGGCTTCCACTGCTGATCTGGCAGTTCCTGTTCTTTGTTGTGCCGCTCGGATTCATGTTCGTCATGAGCTTCTGGGTCGTCCGCAACTATCGAATGGAGCCAGACTTTTCCTTTGCCAATTGGGCCAAGATACTCAACTGGAGCATATTCTGGAATGCCTACGGCTTCACGCTGGGCCTTGCAGTAGCATCCACCATTCTGACATCACTTCTCGCCTTCCCCGCTTCGTACGGGCTCTCGTTCAAGGTGAGCGAGTCAACGCGCCGCTGGGCCATATTCCTCCTCATCATTCCCTTCTTCACCAGCTATCTGGTGCGCGTCTACGCCTGGCAGGTAGTGCTTGGCGGAAATGGGATCATCAATGCAATTTTGGGTACCGTCGGAATAGCCCCTCTGACCATGCTCAACACGCCGATTGGAACCCTTGTGGGGTACCTGACGCTCACCCTGCCCCTGATCGTCATTCTCCAAGTCATCTCGCTTTCCAGCATCGATAAGACGCTGATTGAGGCTGCCCACAACCTGGGTTGTGGAAGGCTGCGCACCATCTATGCCGTGATCCTGCCGGCTGCAAAAGTCGGCATGATCGTAGCGGCCCTGTTTTGCTTCATTCTCTCCTTCGGTGACTTCGTGAGCCCCTATTATCTTGGAGGTTCCAAGCCCCCGACGCTGTCGATCATGATCATCGACTCTACAAAATCAGGCCAGCAATGGCCACGCGCCGCCGTCATCGCAGTGATGATGATCCTGACGCTCCTGGGCGTCGCCTTCGCGGCCATCGGCACAGCTTACAGGAGGCGGGGATGAACGCAGATCGCGCCATAAAGCTATCACTTCTCGTTTATATCGGTCTGATCTTCCTCTTCATATTCACGCCGATCTTTGCGAGCCTTACTTTCTCGTTCAACTCGGACCGCTTTCCCAGTCTACCGCTGGGTTCGTTTACCCTGCACTGGTACGAAACGATCATGTCGCGTCCGGAGATTCTGGAAGCAGCACAAACAAGCTTGATCGTGGCGGTCTGCACAGCCCTGCTCTCCACCTTCATTGGCTTCTGCACGGCATACACCGACTTCCGCTTTAACTTCGCATTCAAGAGTGCCTACCTCGCTCTGGCCCTTCTACCTCCGACGATTCCGCTGATCATCATGGCACTCGCAATGCTGTCGTGGCTCGCGCAGATCGGCCTTTCCGGCAAGGTCATCTCCATCATCATCTCGCACACGGTTCTCGCTGCTCCCTTTGCAATGGCGGTAATCCGCCTGCGCCTCAACGACATGGATCCCAGCCTTGAGGCCGCTTCATGGAACCTCGGCGCATCCGAATGGCGCTCCATGTGGGAAGTGGTGATCCCGTTCGCCAAGCCAGCCATCATTGCCTCACTCTGCCTCACGGCTGCCGTGTCGTTCGATGAGTTCGCCGTCGCCTGGTTTGTCTCCGGCCTGAACAAGACCATCCCCGTCGTCGTCCTTGAAATTCTCCAGGGCAACGTCGATCCCCAGATCAATGCCATCGGCACATTCGTGTTCTTCGTGACCATGACCCTCATTATCATCGCCCAAACCCTGCTCATGTCGCAGGGCCGCAAGAAGGATGCATCAGCATGACAAAGTCCCTGGTTGTTTTCGACCGTGTTGAAAAGCGCTTCTCGGACTTCGTCGCAGTCAAGCCCACAAGCTTCGAGATCGGTGAGGGGGAATTCCTCGCCATCATGGGTCCTTCTGGCTGCGGAAAGACCACGACGCTGCGCATGCTGGCCGGGCTCGAGGCCCCGACGGCAGGCGAGATTAGGTTCGAGGGCCGGGTCATGAACCATGTGAAGCCCCACGAGCGTGACACACCGATGGTTTGGCAATCGCTGGCGCTCTTTCCGTTCCTCAATGCCCGAGAGAATGTCGAGTTCGGGCTCAAGATGCGCGGAATGCCGGCGGCCGAACGCAAGAAAAAGGCACTTGAGTGGCTTGATCGCCTCGGGATTGGGCAATTCGCAGAGCGCAATGTAGCAAAACTCTCGGGCGGACAGCGCCAGCGCGTCGCCTTGGCGCGATCACTGGTGACTGAACCCAAGATCCTGTTGCTCGACGAGCCGCTCTCGGCTCTCGATGCCCATCTCGTGATCCGCATGCAGAGCGTGCTCACAAAGCTGCAGAAGGAACTCGGCATCACCTTCGTCTACGTGACCCACAGCCAGTCCGAGGCCTTCGCGATGGCTGACCGCGTCATCATTATGGCGCAGGGCGAAATTGCCCAAATTGGCCGCGCCAAAGATATCTACCGCAGCCCAGCAAACAAGTTCGTGGCCGAGTTCGTGGGCCGCAACAACATCTTCGAGGGACGCGTCACATCAGCTTCTCACGACACCGTGAAAGTAGAGACCCCCATGGGTCATTTCACCGTTCCAAAGTCCGCTCGCAGCGCCAACCCTGGCGACCCGATGAGCTTTGTCGTCGCCGCCGACCTCATTCAGGTGTCGAGCGATCGACCGGCAGCAGACAACGTCGTGGAGTGCCAAATCATCTCAGAACAGTTCATGGGCACAACTGTGACCCTCTTCCTGGAAGCCCCAGGCGGGGAGGAACTGAAGGTACAAATCGGACAGAGAGAGCTCGAGAAGATCGACCTCAAGGCTGGAACCAAGCTCTTTGCCAGCTGGCCGAGCAATCGAGCGCACGTATTGCAACATTAAGGGTGAATGCCGCCACAGATAGATCACTCCTCTGTTCTAGGAGTCTGTTTGGCTGACTAGCCGCGAGGCGCGTAGCCGGTTTGGGGTCATCCCCCAGAGGCTACGTAGACGGCTTTAATCACGAGGAGGCTGACCCTCGCTCGCAGTGATGCTGGATTCAGCTTAACTACCATGCAAGCTCAATCGCGCGGTGTGGGCGCCGCACGAGTGCTTTCTATTTCTGAAGACATTGGCTCACTTACACTGTACCGTTTGAGGAGTTTTTTCGAGCCAGACGGACCATGCAACGCTCTGATTTCAAAAAATTGTTCAAGAGTGAAGGCCCAGTCGTTTTACCTGTAATTCACGTTCTCGATGCCAGCCAAGTCGAACGGAACATCAAAGTTTTGATGGGTGAGGGTGCGCAAGGATGCTTTCTGATAAATCATGACTTTGGCATTGATCAATTTCTTCCAATCCTGGAGGAGATCAGACCTAAATTTCCATCTCTTTGGATCGGCGTAAATTTTCTAGCTACAACTGCCTTGTTGGCGATCCCGATACTTGAGGACCTAAATCGGCGAGGCTTTACATTTGATGGATACTGGGCCGACGATGGTTGTATCGATGAATCGAAGGGCCAGTCAGAGCAACAAATAGCTCTAAGGATTGCAGCATTTCGGCAATCGAGCGAGTGGAAGGGATTTTACACCGGGGGCGTATGCTTTAAGAAGCAGCGACCAGTGAAATCGCGTTTCTTTGCGTCAGCAGCGCGACTGGCAACCGGCTTCATGGATGCAATCTGTACATCAGGTGACGCAACTGGCATTTCACCTGACATTGGTAAGATCCTCGACCTACGTCGGGGAGCAGGTGAAACCGCTCTAGTTGTAGCATCTGGTATAAACCCCGACAATGCAGCCAACTTCGCACCATACGTCGATGGGTTTATGGTAGCCACTGGCATCAACATTGAAGATGATTTTTACAATATCGACGCCTCGAAACTAAAACAACTTTTGGCAGCCTGTAACCATGGAGTGCAATAGCCATGGCTACCCTGGTTATCCGTAGCTAAATCTACGCAGGACGCTCGGAGAGCTTTGGGGTCGAGTGTCTGCTGCCTGTAAAAACGGGAATTGCCGAAAACACCTTTGGCAGCTTTTAAACGTTGTGATCGGATTTTCACACCCCTCCTCGATATAGTTTTACGCCCGAGGAGGAGTGCAAGTGTTGGGACGAGCATTCTCTCGAGAAGGTTTCAAGAGAGATGGGAGCCTAGTAGGTCTTACTTGATGTCGGCTTCGGTGTAGTTGCCGTCCTTGAATGTGTACCAGACATAGGACGGGTTCATAACGTCGCCCTTGCTGTCCAGCTTGATCTCACCGATCACGGTCTGGACCGGATTCCCGGCGCGCAGCCATTCGGCGATCTTCTCGCCATCAGTCGACTTGGTGGCCTCGGCGGCCGCCTTGTAGAGCTGGAAGGTGGCGTAGGTGTAGAGGGTGAAGCCCTCCGGGTCATAGCCCGCCTTCTTGAACTCCTCGACGATGGCATTGGCCGCTGGGTTCTTGCGCGGATCGGGTGCGAAGGTGAAGAACAGGTTGGTGGCGGAAGGACCGGCGATGGCCCAGAGCTCCGCCGTGTTCATGCCGTCGGCCGAGTACATCTTGGCATTCAGGCCCTGTTCCGACATCTGCTTCAGGATGAGGCCCGCCTCGGGGTGATAGCCGCCGTAGTAGATGGCCTCGACGCCCGCGTCCTTGAGCTTGGAGACCAGCGCCGAATAGTCCTTCTCGCCGGCATTGATCGACTCGTTCATCACTTCCGTAAGGCCTGCGGCGTTCATCGCCTTCCTGGCTTCGTCCGCCAGGCCTTTGCCATAGGCGCCCTTGTCGTCGATGATGGCGACCTTCTTGCCGGCATAGGCCTTGGCGATGTAGTCGCCCGCCACCTTGCCCTGTGCATCGTCGCGGCCGCAGACGCGGGCCACGTTCCAGCCGCCCTCATCGGTGAGCTTGGGGTTGGTGGAGGCAGGGGTGATCATCAGGATGCCCTCGTCCTCATAGACCTTGGAGGCCGGGATGGACGCGCCCGAGCACAGGTGCCCGGCCACGAACTTCACTTCCTTCGATGCCATCTGATTGGCGACGCTGACGGCCTGCTTGGGGTCGCAGGCGTCGTCGCCGATCTCGAGGACCAGCTTCTCGCCATTGATGCCACCCGCGGCGTTGATGTCCTCAACCGCTTTCTGTGCGCCCTGGCGGCCCTGCTCACCCAAGGCGGCGACCTGGCCCGTGATGGGGCCGACGAAGGCGACGGTGATATCCGCCAGTGCGGTGGTTGCACCAAGCACAGCCAGGAAACCAATGGCGCTACCAGCGAGTATAATTTTCTTCATGTCTTTCTCCTTTTACTTTTCTTTCTGTCTAATCTTCAATTTCTACCGTAGCTCGCTGGCAACGGCGGGGTGACGAGCTACGCTCAGCCAGCATTCTCTCCGCTCCATCCGGATCAAACCTTCCCGTTTCAAGCATGAAACGTACGAGCTGAGTCCTGCGCCAGAGTCCGAAACACTTCAAAATCGAACCATTGTGAGCCTTCACCGTTGAGGAGGCGACGCCAAGTAGGCCTGTCTGACAGACCGCACGCGACAAGTTGCGCGATCAATAGCTGCACGCGCGTCAGGGTCCCTCCCTGAGGTGCGTATCTAAACGATCGAAGCCACTTCTCATTTCCAGTGACTTTGATTTCCTCAGGGACATCACTCATCTGCCCGCTTCACCTTTAGGGGGTCAGATACCCGGCACGACTGAGGAGTTGTCGAAGATAGAACACCGGCAATCCGTCGGAGTTGACAGGTACTTCTTACAGGGAAGAAACCGCGGGCTGCGAAATCCACAATGCTTTGCGCCTCGGCATAGTATCTTCGTGCAATCAACGTTTTTTGATTCCGCTCAATTGAAAACACAGTCCTGCCGCGGTTCAGATCCTCGCTGATATCAAATAGCTTCCAAAGGGGCGTCTCTGGAAATTTCCTCACCAGAATCAGAAGGCGATGCCGCTTATGCAGCAGCGTCAGACTGGGTTTGCCTACGACACTGTATTTCCGGTCCCCTTGCACTCCTGAAGAGACACTGCCCGATATTCCTTGTTCAGAGAACAGATGCCTGCCGATATTCTTCCACCAACTGCGAAAATCATTGCCCCGGATGTCGCCGAAATCGCGATAAAGATCTGCGTACGCGCCTTCCCCACCTTTTTCACAGCAATCTCTGTAGCCTTGATGCTCTCTAAGAAAGCGCCACCAGAAATAGTATACGGAACATTGCCAAGACTTAGCTTCGGCAAATGGCAACGAACCACGCGTCGTTTCCAAATGGAGTTCACGGCGGCTCTCCATCCGCGCATGCCTGATGTCGGTGTTTGACGAGCTGTTCTGCTGTCTAAAGACCATGCGCTTACCTCAGATCAACCGGAACGCGATGATCGCCATAAGCGTCGGGGGAGTAGCGGCTATCAACAGTCCCGGAACACTGATGCTTCCATCATTGAACTTGCTCCTCAGAATGGCGGAACCCGCAGGATTCGGTGCATTCGCAATGATGGTGAGGCCCCCTCCCGTAACGGCGCCTGCCACCAGTGCCTGCTTGAATTCCGGCGTCAGGTTCTCGACCAGAGATCCGAGATAGGTGAGCGCGGCGTTGTCAGTGATCGCGGTAAGGCCAGTTGCTCCGAAATACACCATGTCTGCATCGAGGCCAGTCAATAGCGGCTGCAACCACCATTGCTGCATGCCTCCAAGAACAACGAGGCCGGCCAAGAAGAAAGACACCATTAGCCCCTCTCGGAGGATCAGCCTGTCCTGATGGCGTGCATAGGCCGTACAGTATCCGAGGAAGAAGAGGAGGATCGAGATGAAGACGATAGGGTGGTGAGAGAAGGCAACAATCATGGCAAGAAAGGCGACATGCACCACGAATACCGAAGGCGGTGTAGGATTTGGGTGCTTCTCTGGAGTAGCATTCTCGCTGCTCAGTTCACGCGCGAAAAGAGCCGTTACGCAAAGGGCATTCACCAGGACGGCCAAAGCTGCTCGCCAGCCAAAGGTGGAGAACATGAAGTAGCTGCTCCATTCCCATTTCTCCGCAACCATCAAGACAGGCGGCGCCGCGAAATTCGTCATCACGCCACCGATCGACACATTCACAAAGAGGACCCCGATGGTCGCATATTTTAGGATCTCGGATCTCTCTTGTCTAAACACTGTGTCGCGAAGCATCATGGCTGCGAGGGTCATCGCGGCTGGCTCGGTGATCAAGGAGCCAGATAAGGGCAGGATCGACATGACCATAAAGTACCTGGGCAGAGACGGACGGCTCGAGATCCGTCCCGCCAGAAAATTGATAATGCCCCGGGCTCCCGCGAGGATCGGGCGTGATCCCGCGACCACCATGATGGCAAAAACAAACATGGGTTCTGTGAAGTTTCGGGACTCCAGGTAGCTGAGCATTGGCTTCTCGCCGATGAGAAAAGCCATGGCCAGCATCATGATCATCGCCCAAAAGCCGAAGACGACCTCCACTTCTCCCAGGAGATGGAACAATCCCGCGTGTTTCGGATGCGTGTGTGCCAGGTGCTCGAAGAATTTGGTGAGGAACGTATGGGTCAAGGCGATGACAAAGATCACCAGACCCACGATTTCGACAGTGTGCGGCATCTCTAAACCTCGTTCAGGACGATACCGATCCTGCCATTTGGCAGAAACGGCCTAATGCCTTTTTGGCAGGCAGCCTCAGCACTCCGGTAGATTGACGGCCAGGCCGCCGGTCGATGTCTCTTTGTATTTAAGATTCATATCGAGGCCCGTCTGGCGCATGGTCTCGATGCAGTTGTCGAGCGGCATGAAGTGTGCTCCGTCGCCGCGTAGCGCTAGGGATGCTGCGGATACGGCTTTGATCGCCCCCAGACCGTTGCGCTCGATGCAGGGAACCTGCACGAGACCGCGCGCGGGATCGCAGGTCATCCCAAGGTGATGCTCGAGAGCAATCTCAGCTGCGTTCTCGACTTGCTCGTTGGTGCCCCCGAGTGCCGAGCAGAGCCCGGCGGCAGCCATGGCACTGGCGCTGCCCACCTCCCCCTGGCAGCCGACTTCCGCGCCGGAAATCGAGGCGTTGTGCTTGATCAGCCCACCGATTGCTGCAGCGGCAAGAAGGAAGTCCCGAATGCCTTCGGGGTTGGCACCTTGGCAGTGATCCCGGTAGTAGCGGATGACGGCAGGGACGACACCGGCAGCACCATTTGTGGGGGAAGTCACAACACGGCCACCTGCCGCATTTTCTTCATTGACCGCCATGGCATAAGCCGCGATCCAGTCGTTCACCGAGTGGGGTTGGACGCTATTGCTCCCCGTTTCGGAAAGGAGCTGCTGGTAAATGCTGCGCGCGCGCCGCCGCACCGACAGGCCTCCAGGCAATATGCCCTCTTGCCGAAGACCCCGGTCGATGCAAATGTTCATGGCATTCCAGATGGCGTCCAACCGCGCATCAAGCGTCTGCCCGAGGGTTACCTCTTCGTTGGCACGCTTCAATTCAGCGATGCGCAAACCGGAGGACGATCCCATGGCCAACATCTCGGCAGCCGTGGCGAACGGAAAGGGACAGGGGTTGATGAATTGAGACCCGTCGGTTGGGCCTTTTACACCGGACCGCTCCTCTTCTATTTCCTCTGCCGTGCGGATGAAGCCGCCGCCGATCGAGTAGTAGGTGCGGGATAGCAGCAGTGCGCCGTCGGGCCCATCCACCGATATGATCATCCCATTAGCGTGGCCTGGCAGCGGCGGCCCGTAGGCGAAGACCAAGTCGACGCCCGGCGTGAAGAGGAGCTCGGGCAGGCCAGGAAGGCGGATGACACCGGACTTTCGCAGTTCTGCCTCCGTCCCCTCCGCCCGGTCGGGATCGATGGAATCGGGCAGATAGCCCAAGAGACCCAGAATCACCGCCCGGTCCGTCGCGTGGCCCTTGCCCGTAAAGGCGAGGCTGCCATGCAAGCTTACACGCAGACGGCTGCACGCTGGTGGCACTGAGGCCCGCAGTTCTTCCAGGAACTTTGACGCCGCCACCATCGGTCCCATGGTGTGAGACGAGGATGGTCCAATACCAATCTTGAAGATATCGAAGGTGGAAAGAAACAATACAGACCTCACATGAACGAAGGCGCGGCCCCTCGGGGCCGCGCGTCATTGTTCTGTTCCCTACTCGGCTGCTTCCTGGTAGCTTTCGAGCGGTGGGCAGGAGCAGACGAGGTTCCTGTCGCCATAGACGTTGTCGACGCGGTTCACGGGCGACCAATACTTGTCCACCCGGAAGGCGCCCGGCGGATAGCAGGCCTCTTCGCGGCTGTAGGGGCGGTTCCAGTCGCCGACGAGGTCTTCCACCGTATGCGGCGCGCGCTTCAGCGGGTTGTCATTGGCATCAAGCCTGCCATCGACGATGGCCTGGGCCTCAGCCGCGATGCCGAGCATGGCGGTGATGAAGCGGTCGAGTTCGGCCTTGGGCTCGCTCTCGGTCGGCTCTACCATCAGGGTTCCAGCAACCGGCCAGCTCATGGTCGGCGCATGGAAGCCGCAATCGACGAGGCGCTTGGCCACGTCGTCCACCGTCACGCCCGCTCGGTCCTTCATCACGCGCGTGTCGAGAATGCACTCATGCGCCACGCGGCCATTGGCCGAGTAGAGGATGGGATAGGCAGCCTTGAGCCTGCTGGCGATGTAGTTGGCGTTGAGGATCGCCACCTTGGTTGCCTGCGTCAGCCCCTCGCCGCCCATCAGCAGGCAGTAGGCCCAGCTGATCAGCAGGATCGAGGCGGAGCCATAGGGTGCCGAAGACACTGCACCGCCGTCCCGCTGCTCTGGGTTGCCAGGCAGATGGGGTGCGAGATGCGCCTTGACGCCAATGGGGCCCATGCCCGGTCCGCCGCCGCCGTGCGGAATGGCGAAGGTCTTGTGCAGGTTCAGGTGGCTCACGTCGGAGCCGATGTCGCCGGGCCGCGAGACGCCGACCATGGCGTTCATGTTGGCCCCGTCCAGATAGACCTGGCCGCCATGCTTGTGTGTGATCTCGCAGATCTCACGCACGGTGGTTTCGAACACGCCATGCGTCGAGGGATAGGTGATCATGCAGGCGGCGAGATTGGCGGAATGCGCTTCCGCCTTCGCACGGAAGTCCGCCACGTCGATGTCGCCATTGGGGGCGACGCCGACGACCACGACCTTCATGCCCACCATCTGCGCCGAGGCCGGGTTGGTGCCATGAGCGGAAGTGGGGATCAGGCACACGTCACGATGGCCCTCACCACGCGCGCGGTGATAGGCCTGGATCGTCAGCAGGCCTGCATATTCGCCCTGGGCGCCCGAGTTCGGCTGCATCGAGAAGGCGTCGTAGCCCGTGACCTGGCAAAGCTTTTCCTCGAGATCGCGGAGAACCTCGGCATAGCCTTCCACCTGTGACTTTGGTGCAAACGGGTGGACGTCGGCGAATTCCGGCCAGCTCAGCGCCATCATCTCCGCGGTCGCGTTGAGCTTCATCGTACAGGAGCCGAGCGGGATCATGGCCCGGTCCAGCGCCAGGTCGCGGTCGGCGAGACGGCGCATGTAGCGCGTCATTTCGGACTCCGCCCGGTTCATGTGGAACACCGGGTGGGTGAGATACTCCGACGTCCGCACCAGCGCTTCCGGCAGGCGGTATTCATGCGTCAGGTCATCGTCCTTGCGCTCGAGGCCGAAGGCGCGCCAGATCGCTTCCGTATGCGCGCGGGTGGCGCGCTCATCATAGGTGATGCCGATCTTCGTCTTGCCGACGGGGCGCAGGTTGATGCCCGCTGCTTCAGCAGACTTCAGGATCGCGCCCTGAACTGCTCCCACTTCTACCGTGATGGTATCGAAGAATGCCTTGGGCTCGACCGTGAAGCCGTGAGCTTCAAGGCCCTTCACCAGCCGCACCGTCTTACGGTGGACGCGCTGGGCGATAGCCTTAAGGCCCTCGGGCCCATGGAACACCGCATACATGCTGGCCATGACGGCAAGCAATGCCTGCGCGGTGCAGACGTTGGAGGTGGCCTTCTCGCGGCGGATGTGCTGCTCGCGCGTCTGCAGCGAAAGCCGATAGGCGCGGTTTCCGCGCGCATCGACCGACACGCCCACGAGACGTCCCGGCATGTTGCGCTTTAAAGCGTCTTTCACCGCCATGTAGGCGGCGTGCGGGCCACCGTAGCCCAAGGGAACGCCGAAGCGCTGGGTGGTGCCGATGGCGATGTCCGCGCCCATTTCGCCCGGCGCCTTCAGCACGCAGAGCGCCAGCGGGTCCGCTGCCACGCAGGCAAGTGCCCCCGCCTCGTGGAGCTTGGCGATGACCCCGGTGAAGTCATGCACATGGCCGTAAGTGCCGGGATACTGGAAGATGGCGCCAAACACCTCGGCGGGCTTCAGATCGGCGAAGGGGTCGCCGACCACCACCTGCCAGCCCAGGGGCTCGGCGCGGGTCTGGATGACGGCGATGGTTTGGGGGTGGCAGTGGTGGTCGACGAAGAATGCGGTGGCCTTTGTTTTGCCCGAGCGTTGGCAGAGGGCCATGGCTTCGGCGGCAGCCGTGCCCTCGTCGAGGAGGGAGGCGTTAGCGACGTCGAGCGCCGTCAGGTCGGCGATCATCGTCTGGAAGTTCAGCAGCGCCTCGAGGCGGCCCTGACTGATCTCCGGCTGGTATGGGGTGTAAGCCGTGTACCAGGCGGGGTTCTCGAAGATGTTGCGCTGGATGGCGGGCGGCGTGACGGTGCCGTGATAGCCCTGCCCGATGAAGGAGACAATGACCTTGTTGCGGTCAGCCACGCCCCGCAGACGCGCCAGGACGGCCTGTTCAGAGAGCGCCTTACCCCAGGACAGGGGTGTCTTGAGGCGGATGTTGTCCGGAACGATCTCATCGATCAGTGCGTCGAGACTGGCAGCACCCACCGATTTCAGCATCTCGGCCATCTCGGCCGGAGACGGGCCGATGTGGCGGCGGTTGGCAAAGTCATACGGCGAGTAGTGCGATTCCTTGTACGTCATGACCGGATCCTCATCCCACGAGCTTCAAATAGGCAGCTTCATCCATCAGCCCATCGGCGTCAGCAGCGCGCTTTAGCTTGATCTTGAAGAACCAGCCGGCCGCCTGCGGATCCGCATTGACGGTCGACGGATTGTCGGTGATTGCCTGGTTGACCTCGACGATCTCGCCATCGAGCGGGCAGTAGACTTCGGATGCGGCCTTCACGGATTCAACTGTTGCCGCAACGTCGCCCTTCGAGAGCTGCGTACCCACCTGCGGCAGCTCGACGAAAACGAGGTCGCCCAGCTGCTCAACGGCATGGTTGGTGATTCCCACGGTCGCGACACCATCGGCGAGGGCGAGCCATTCGTGGTCTTCGGTGAACTTGGTCATCTGCGTATTCCTTATTTCTTGTAGCTGGAGGTGATGAAGGGAAGGCTGGTAACATTCACCGGCACGCGCTTGCCGCGCAGCTCGGCAAACAGCCGGGTGCCCGGCTGCGACAATTCCGTGGGAACATACCCCATGGAAACCGGCGCCTCGACGGTGGGTCCGAAAGCGCCCGAGGTGACGCGGCCGACCGGCGATGCAGAGAGTTCGTCCACAAAAAGCTCGGTGCCCGCACGCACCGGCGCACGGCCCTCCGGAGAGAGGCCGACACGGCGGCGGGGAGCACCCCGCTCGAGTTCCTTGAGAATGGTTTCGGCACCGGGGAAACCACCGGCCCTCGCGCCGCTCGTCCGGCGCACTTTCTGGATCGCCCATTCAAGGGCCGCATCCACCGGCGTCGTGCCGGTGTCGATATCATTGCCATAGAGGCAGAGCCCGGCCTCGAGACGCAGACTGTCGCGGGCGCCGAGGCCGACTGGGTGAACATCGGGATTGGCGAGGAGGAAGCGCACGACATCCTCCGCAATCACCTCAGGGATCGAGACTTCATAGCCATCTTCGCCTGAATAGCCGGAGCGCGAGACGATGCAGGAGAGTCCGAGGATCGTCACTTCGCGAACGTCCATGAAGGACATTTCCGCCACTTCGGGTGCCAAGCGGGCGAGAGCCGCCTCGGACGCCGGGCCCTGGAGCGCGATCAGGGCTCGATCCTTCAGTTCGACAATCTCACACTCAGCAGAGAGATGGGACCGGAGATGCGCCACATCCTGCACCTTGCAAGCCGCGTTGACGACGAGGAACAGATGGTCTCCCCGATTTGCCACCATCAGATCATCGAGGATGCCGCCATCCGCGCGGGTGAACAGCGCATAGCGCTGGCGCCCCGGCTTGAGCCCCAGAATGTCGACGGGCACGAGCCGCTCAAGGGCCAATGCGGCATCCTCGAGCTTTCCAGACCTTGGACGCAGCATCACCTGGCCCATGTGACTCACGTCGAACAGTCCGGACTTCGCCCGCGTATGAATGTGCTCCTTCATGACGCCTTCCGGGAACTGGACGGGCATCTCATATCCCGCGAATGCGACCATCTTGCCCCCGAGTTCAATGTTGAGAGCGGTCAAGGGCGTTTTCTTCAGAAGAACGGTGTCATCCATGGGTGCTGTCCTTTGAGAGCAATTGAGCGCGGCGGGCCGAGCGGAGTTTCTCGAAGTCGCCGGCGGCGTGGAAGGAAGAGCGTGTCATCGGTGTCGCGGACACGGCGAGGAAGCCCTTGGCACGGGCCATGTCCTCGATCCGCTGGAACTCATCAGGAGGCAGGAAGCGGTCAACGCGATGGTGGTGGGCGGTCGGCTGGAGATACTGGCCAACGGTGATGAAATCGACCCCGGCGACCCGCATGTCGTCCATCACCTGGCGAAGCTCCTCGAACGTCTCGCCCAGACCGACCATCAGGCCGGACTTTGTGAACATGTCGGGCTTCCGGGATTTGACGTGATCCAGCAACCGAAGCGATTGATAATAGCGCGCTCCGGGACGAACGGACGGATAAAGCCGAGGCACGCATTCAAGATTATGGTTGAAGACATCCGGGGCGGCATTGACGACATGGACCCATGCATCGCCCTTGTGACGGAAGTCCGGCACCAGGACCTCGATGCTGGTGAGTGGGTTCTGGTTCCGCACCGAACGGATCGTCTTGGCGAAATGCATCGCACCGCCATCTTCGAGATCATCACGGTCGACGGAAGTGAGAACGACATGCCGGAGGCCAAGCTCCGCAACGGCCAGCGCCACCTTGCGAGGCTCCTCCGCATCGAGCGGATCGGGCCGGCCAGTCGCCACGTTGCAGAAGGCACAGCCCCGCGTGCAGATGCTACCCATGATCATCATGGTGGCATGGCGCTGTGACCAGCATTCGCCGCGGTTCGGACAGGCTGCCTCTTCGCAGACTGTCGACAGTCCCTTGGACCGGAGGATGCCGCGTGTCTCACCATAGGCGGGGCCCTCAGCTCGGGACACCCTTATCCAGCTGGGCTTGCGCAATATCTCCGACGCAGGCCGGTGAGCCTTCTCCGGATGGCGGACGCGATCGAGAATTGTGGTCATGGTGCCCTCCTCACGCATGCAGCGGCTTGCCGAGGGCGGCAAGGCACGCTTCCTTGACGGCTTCACCCATGCCCGGGTGAGCGTGGGACGTCGCAGCGATCTGTTCCAGCGTGGCACCCGATGTCATCGCGAGGACCAGTTCCTGGATCAGCTCACCCGCATTGCGGCCAATGATGTGGGCTCCGAGGATCTTGCCGGTCTCGCTGCAGCCCAGAACCTTCACCAACCCATCCGCCGCCCCCATGGCACGCGCGCGGCCATTCGCAATGAACTGGAACTTGCCAGTCACGTAGGATCGCCCTTCATCCTTCAGAGCCTCTTCCGTCGCCCCGAGGCTCGCGATCTCCGGTGCGGTATAGACGACGCCTGGAACCAGCGCGTAGTCGGGAAGCCCGTGATCGTGCGCTGCGAGCGCCTCGACTGCGGCGATACCATCTTCCTCGGCCTTGTGCGCAAGCATTGGCCCCGGCACTACGTCGCCGATGGCCAGAATGCCAGGCACGCTGGTGCGAAAGCGGGAGTCGACTGCGATGAAGCCACGAGCGTCGATCTTGACCCCTAAGGCTTCGAGCCCCAGCCCGGCGGTGCGCGGACGGCGGCCAACGGCGACCAGGACGGCATCCGCGTCCAGTGTCTCCACCTCACCATTTTCCTTCCGCGCGATTCCGACCTTCGCGCGCGTCCCGTCACGCGTCACACCCGTGACCTTGCATCCGAGCTGGAACGCGAGCCCCTGCCGCTGAAGGAGGCGCTGCGCGGTCTTCGCGATCTCTCCATCGGCGCCAGGCAGAATGCGGTCGAGATATTCGACGACGGTCACCTTCGCACCGAGTCGCGACCACACCTGACCGAGCTCCAGACCGATCACACCCGCGCCGATCACCACAAGATGCTCGGGGACCCGCGGCAGGGACAGCGCGCCGGTCGAGGTGAGCACGACCTCCTCATCCACGGTGACGCCAGGAAGAGCGATGGGGTCGGACCCGGTGGCGACGAGGATGTTCCGCGCGGCCAAGCCCTCGTCGCCCACCCGGACCTGCCCCACACCATCGATCACCCCACGACCCGATATCCACTCGACGCCGTTCTTCTTGAACAGATGTGCGATACCCTTGGTCAGGTCTCCGACAACCTTGTCCTTCCGCGCCATCATCGCTGCGAGATCGAAGCGGGCCTCTCCGGCCGTGATCCCATGGGCAGCGAGATGTTTCAGTTCTACCCAGTGCTCCGAGGACGACAGGAGAGCCTTCGACGGAATGCAGCCGACGTTGAGGCACGTTCCCCCAAGCGTGGCACGCTCCTCCAAGCAGGCGACCTTCATGCCGAGCTGTGCAGCGCGTATTGCCGCCACATAGCCGCCGGGTCCGGCGCCGATGACGACCAGATCGAACTCACGCATGCCCAGCCCCGTAGATCGGGAAGCGGCGGCAAAGGTCGAGGACCCGCTTGCCCACGGCGTTCTCGACGTTGGCATCACCGTGCGGAGTCTGGCGCAATGCGTCCAGCACGTCGCCGATCAGGTGACCAACCTGGCGGAACTCCTCCACGCCAAAGCCGCGGCTGCACCCTGCCGCCGTGCCGAGGCGAATGCCGGAGGTGATCGTAGGCTTCTCCGGATCTCCCGGGACGCCGTTCTTGTTGCAGGTGATCCCTGCCCGCTCTAGCGCGTCAGCAGCCGCGTTGCCCTTCACGCCAAGCGGCCGCAGGTCAACCAACATCAGATGGTTGTCGGTACCTCCGGATACGATGGCAGCTCCGCGCGACACCAGTACCTCGGCAAGCGCCCGGGAGGACGCAACCACATTGCCGATGTAGTCCTTGAAGCCCGGCTGCAGGGCTTCCTGGAAAGCTACAGCCTTCGCCGCGATCACATGCATGAGCGGACCACCCTGCAGCCCCGGGAAGACCGCCGCGTTGATTTTCTTGGCCAGTTCCGTGTCATTGGTCAGGATGATGCCGCCGCGCGGCCCGCGAAGGGTCTTGTGTGTTGTCGAGGTCACGACATGGGCGTGCTCGACGGGACTAGGATGGTGACCGGTCGCAACGAGGCCGGCGATGTGGGCCATGTCGACCAGAAGCCATGCTCCCACCTTGTCGGCAATCGCGCGGAAACGAGCAAAATCGATAACGCGCGAATAGGCCGAGGCGCCCGCGATGATAAGCTTAGGCTTTTCAGTGACTGCCAATTCTTCGACCTGGTCATGATTGATGTAACCGCTGGCATTGAGACCATACTGGATAGCGCGGAACCACTTCCCGGACTGCGCGGGCTTCGCCCCGTGAGTGAGATGGCCGCCGGCATCGAGAGACATTCCCAGGATCGTATCACCCGGATTGAGCAGCGCGAGTTTGACGGCGCCGTTTGCCTGTGCGCCTGAGTGCGGCTGAACATTCGCGAAGCCGACCCCAAACAACTGCTTCACCCGGTCAATCGCAAGCTGCTCGACTACGTCGACATTCGCGCAACCACCGTAGTAACGCTTGCCAGGATAGCCTTCCGCGTATTTGTTGGTGAGGACGGAGCCTTGCGCCTCCATCACCCGGAGGCTCGCGTGGTTCTCGGATGCGATGAGTTCGATCTGATTTTCCTGGCGGTTGTGTTCAGCCATCATGGCTTCGGCAAGGGCAGGATCGAAGGTGGCAATGGTTGCGTCGGAGCCAGACATGGGCTTTCCCTATTCTGCTGCTGTGGTCTGAAAGAGCCGGCACGCCGCGAGGCGCACCGGCCCAAGGCTCAATGATTGGCCGGATCTGCGAAATATTCGCGGGTCAGCTTGACAATGACCGGCGAGAGCAGAAGCAGCGAAATCAGGTTGGGGATCGCCATGAGCGCGTTGAGCGTGTCGGCCACCAGCCAGGCGAAGTCCAGGCTCAGCGTCGCACCGAAGAAGACGGCAATCGTCCACAGCACACGGAAGGGCTTTTCCGAGATCGTACCGACGAGGAACTCCCAGCACTTCTCAGAATAGTAGGCCCAGCCCAGGATTGTCGTGAATGCGAACAGGGCAAGCGAGATCGCCAGCAGATAGGCACCGAACCCAGGCATGGCCGCTTCGAAAGCCGCTGAAGACAGGACGGCACCCGTTTCACCCGAGGTCCAGACGCCCGTCACCATGATGGCTAGGCCCGTCATGGTGCAGACGATGATGGTGTCGATGAACGTACCCATCATGCCGATCACGCCGGAGAAGACGGGGTTGGAGGTCGAGCCCGCGGCCTGGGCAATGCCCGCAGTTCCGAGACCCGCTTCGTTGGAGAAGATGCCGCGAGCAACACCGCGTTGCATGGCAAGCATGATTGTGGACCCGACGAACCCACCCGTGGCAGCTGTGCCGGTAAATGCATCAGAGAAGACGGTTGCGAGGGCCGAGGGAATGTTCCCCGCAAACACGATCAGGATGATCGCCACGCAGACGATATAGAAGATTGCCATGAAGGGGACGATCCACTCCGCAACAGCACCAATCCTCTTGATGCCCCCGAGAATGACGAGACCCGTCAGGACAGTGAGGGCGACACCCGTAATCCATGTCTCAATGCCGAATGCATTGTGAATGGCAGAGGCGATTCCGTTCGCCTGCACCATGTTGCCGATCCCGAATCCGGCAAGGCCGCCGAAGATAGCGAACGCAGTACCCAGCCAATGCCAGTGCTTTCCAAGGCCGTTCTTGATCGCGAACATGGGGCCGCCCGCGTGTTCGCCCTTGTCATCCACATCGCGGAACTTAACGGCCAGCACGACTTCGGAATATTTTGTCGCCATGCCGACAAACGCGGTCATCCACATCCAGAAGAGTGCGCCTGGACCGCCGACCGCAATTGCGGTCGCCACACCGGCAATATTGCCGGTGCCGATCGTGGCGGAGAGTGCGGTCATCAGCGCCGCGTAGGGAGTGATTTCACCTTCGGCATTTGAGCCGGGTGTGCGGCTCTTCCAGATCATCCGGAAGCCATAGACGATCTTGTACAGCGGCATGAAGCCGAGACGGATCTGCAAGTAGAGGCCGGTTCCAAGGATCAATACGATCATTGGAACGCCCCAGACGATGCCGTTCAGCCAATTGAAGAAGTTATTCACGATTTCCATGTGGCTTGTGCCCTCATACGGTTGCTTCGTTCCAGCATCTCGCCAGCCCCCCAGGGCACCGCATGACGCCAACCTGGCCGCCAGGCATTTTTTGTATCTTCCCCCAGACGTCAGATGTCTGGCTCGCGGCAAAACAATCCCGCCAACAGGGAACAACGGTAGTTTTGCCGCATTCCCTGCAGTGCTGTTGTGTCTTGCGTGAAGCTTGTTTTCAGGCGCCTCCCCCATAGGGCGCAGTTGACATTTGGGGAAATTCCTTTTTCAAATGCTATCATTCACATCGTTCATGATAGCCCGCTCATGCAAAACATTCCGATGGAACTCCTCCGCACTTTTGTGACGGCAATAGAAGTAGGTAGTTTTACGCGCGCGGCCGAGGCTGTGGGCAGAACACAATCAGCAGTCAGCGTACAGATCAGGCGGCTCGAAGAACTGACGAAAGTTCAGTTGTTCCACCGAGATGCCCATAAGCTGGTCCTGACATCCGAAGGCGTGTTCATGGCGCAATATGCGCAAAGAATACTCGCCCTGAACGATGAAGCTCTCGCTAACCTTCGACAGCCTTCCGTATCTGGAAGAGTACGGCTCGGCGCTCCACACGAATACACGGCTTCTCTGCTGCCCGAATTCCTCGGCAAGTTCGCTCAGGCCCACCCCAACGTCGTTCTTGAGGTGACGAGCGATCTCACAAAAAATCTTCTGCGGCGGCAGCAAGATGGAGAGTTTGATCTCGTCGTCGCGCTCCACGATGGATCCAAGACAAAGGGAGGGCGCAAGATCTTCACGGAGCCTTTGGTTTGGATCGGGAGCAGTGATCACCCCTGCTATCTCCAAACACCCCTACCTCTGGTGCTCGCTCCCGCACCCTGTATCTATCGCGATCACATCCTGCAGGCCTTGACTGAGTTGGAACGGGCCTGTCGCATCGTTTACCTGAGTTCCAGCTACAATGGAATTTCAGCAGCAGTCAGAGCCGGCATAGGTATAACAGGAATGACCAGCAGCACGAGGCCGCCGCGCTGCCAGGTGCTTCCTGACAACCTCGGTTTGCCACCGCTCGGGCAACTGGAAGTCCGACTGCATCGCGCTCCTGGAAAGCCTTCCGTCGCCCTCTCACGTCTTGAGGATTATATTGCGGGAAGCTTCGCCAGTGCGGGTACGAATAGGATTGTTGACGCTACCGCTGACTAGCTAAGGCTCTCGCTCGCCGGACGCGGCTGGATTCTGGTCGCGTCTGTTGGCGAGGGTGACATCGTTCATGGTGAATCGATCTTGACCTTTGGCTGCTTCACGCAGAAGAACGATACATGCATGAAGATAATGACAAGCCCCTGCCCGTTGCCCTTGAACAGCGCGTGCAGGATGCTGACCAGCGCATGTTCTCGCCTTCGGCGGCGCGCAACGCCGAACCGATTCTTACGGTCCTGAAGGATTGCCTTCCGTCATATGGAATGGTGCTGGAGATCGGCTGTGGAACGGGGGAGCATGCGGCGTGCTTCGCCGCAGCGATGCCCACGCTCACCTGGCTGCCAACCGACCCGGATCCCGCCTCTCGCGCCAGCACCGCCAGCTGGGTCAGCTTCAGGGGTTTAGGCAATGTGCTGGCACCGATCGACGTCGATGCGAGCTCACCCACCTGGGCCGTCGAAATGCATGCGCCGTTTCATGCCCTGATATCGATCAACATGGTTCATATCGCACCATGGGCAGCGACCGTGGGGCTGTTCTCCGGGGCTGGCCGGCTGCTGCGCGAGGGTGGACTGCTCTGCCTCTACGGTCCCTTCATGCATAACGTTAAACACAATGCGCCGACCAACGCAGCCTTCGATGAATCCCTGAGGGCGCGCAATCCCGCCTGGGGCTTGCGTGACATCGCTGACCTCGAACTTATCGCGCAGGCGGCGGGCCTCAGGCTTGACAAGATAGTGGACATGCCAGCCAACAACACGCTTCTCGTCTTCCGTCACGTGACCTGAGCGGCCGCGCGCGTATTCAAAGCCGCGAGACAACCTGCGTCGCCGCGCGCTCGGCGGCGTCCAGGGAACCGGCGAGATAACCTGGATCAGTGGCACTTGTCTCGCTGCCGGCGAGAGACACGTAGGGCGCCCAGCTCACCGAAATGCACGGCCTGGGGTCGGGTACCGGATGTCCTTCCGCCTGCGCGTCCGCTTCGGCCGCGGTGAAGCCGTCGGATGTCCAGTCCTTGAAGAAGGTTGCCTGCGGCTGGCCAGCCGTTGGGCCGAACAAGCGCACGAGTTGGGCGATGGCGGCCCTGACGAGGGCCTCCTCTCCGACGGACATCCGCTGCCGCCGATCCAGCCCGACAAAACCGAACAGAGCGGCCGCACCAGATGCCATGGTCGCATCGTGGATTTCGTCCAGCGGCCCGACGCCACTCTGGACCGTGCCGGAGAGGCCCGACTCGCGCCAGAACGGGCGGTCGTAAAGGGCTAAGAACTTGGCATGCGGGCCATCCAGGTTGCGGTCTGGCGCCAGCGGAGCAACGTCTCGCCGTCCAGGGCGGGCTCGAAATCAACCGTCGATGCCAGTAGCCGCGGCGGAAGCGCCAACATCAACTGCCGCGCCACGAACTTGGTGATTTGCACGGAGAGTTGACCCAGGATTTTCGTTGAGAAATAATCCGGGTTCATGATTTGTGCGGCCTCAGCGGCCGCGGGTCGAGTCGGGATCTTCTCCTTTCTGGTTTTTGGTTTTGTTGAACTTGCTCTGAAGCGGAAGCTGTCGTTCCCCGTTTCGATTATGTGACAGTCATGGGTGAGGCGGTCGAGGAGTGCCGTGGTCATCTTGGGGTCACCGAACACGCCGGCCCATTCGCTGAAGCTGAGGTTGGTGGCGATGACGACGCTGGTCTGCTCATAGAGCCTCGAGAGCTTCTCACATGCGTCAACGCAGCCTACGCCACGTGCTTCTTCGCTCACACATGAGCTTTCGGACGCTGACCAAAGATTAACTCTCGATGGATCGATCGCCTGCCCCGTCAGGCAATCAAGACGACAAGAGCCATTCCGATCGTGATCAGGACAAGCCCGGCGATGAGCATAGGCAGCAGTGAGCTGCCCTGATCTGTGACCACGGTATGTTCGATAGCGGAGTTGGTCTTATCGGCATTGGTGGTCATGGTCTTCACCTTTCAGGTTCGAAGCGGAGAAACCGGACGATCATCAGCCTGCGGCAGCGGTGAGCGCTGGAAGAGCGACATCCGCGAGGGTTGAAGCATTGAGGTTGTCGATGAAGGAGCTTTCAGCCGCACGAAGGCGTGACTTCAACCGGCAGCAACGGCTTATGGAGCAGTTGCCGCCGCCCGGCATGAAGCAATCAACGAGGGCCTGGTCTTCCTCGAGCCAACGCACCACGTCGCCAAGCCTGATCTGGTTGGCTGGCTTCGCGAGGGTCGCCCCGCCGCCACCGCCGCGTCGCGTCGCCACGACTCCCGCCTGCGACAGGCGCTGAATGATCTTCGCGAGGTGATTGCGCGAGATGTCGAACTCTTCCGACAGCTCGGCCGTGGAGAAGCCACGCGACGGGTCACTTGCGATCCGCATGAGGGCTCGAAGCCCGTAGTCGGTGAAGGAGGTCAGTCGCATGAACTATTCACGGCCCTGAATTGGTATTTACAATACCTATTACTGCGTCTACGCTCAAATGCAAGCCGAAACCCAAAGGTGCAATATGTCCCACCACTCGCCACCCGGCATCGCGTCGGTTCGCCCTGACATGACCAGAGCCCTGATGGACCGGACAGGACTGGACGGAACCCAGCTCACAGCCGTCGTCCATCGGTTCTACGAAAAGATCAGGTGCGATGAGGTGCTCGGTCCGGTGTTCGAAGCTCGAATCCATAACTGGGACCGGCACCTCGCAAAAATGGTGGACTTCTGGTCCTCCGTTGCGCTGATGACGGGCAGTTATAGCGGCACGCCGATGCAGGCCCATCTCCCCCTCCCGGTCGGCTGGCCGCATTTCGAGCGTTGGCTTTCACTGTTCCGCGACACGACCGAGGAAACCTGCACGCCCGCGGGTGCCGCCCACCTCATGGAGCGGGCCGAACGCATCGCGCGTTCTCTCAACATGGCGATCGAGGATGGCCACGGCCTAGGTGTCGGAGCGGGGCCTCACGCGCAGGTGGGAAACACCAATGCCTTCTAACGCGGAATGTCTGGGTCCAGGCGGCTGCTAATTCCTTTTCAAACGCCGCCACCGCTCCCTCAACCACTCATCCCCCTGCCCCCGCCTCTCGGCTTCGCGCCACGCAGCCTCCTCCTCCGGCGGCATCCTCTTCGAGAAATAGCGCCACGCCAGCGGCAGCAGCGCCTTACCCAGCCGTGACCCGAACCCGATCCAGAAGGAGGGCCGCTGCGCCACGAGGAATGCCCCGGCTCCGAGGCCGAGAAGCACCACCGTGATCGCAACGCCCTCCTGCTAGCTAATGCTCAGTCGACTTTTGCCACACCACCCTCCTCCAGCGAGGAGGCATTGACGATGTCGCGGAACTCCTGATGGAGTTCAGGATGCCGGCGCTGGAGATAGCTGGCGACGGAACGGTTGGAGAGCAATTTCACAAGGTAGCCGCGCGCCAGCACCATGTTGAGAACGTCGTTGCCATAGGACTGCTCGATGATCTTGAAGCGGCCCTGGACGAGCGACATCTCCTGCTCCATCCGCGAGATGTCGCTTGCCGAGATGCCCTTGAAGCGCTTCTGGGTGCCGGGCTCCGCCAGCTGGTCGGCCGGCGTGGCGGCCAGCAGCGCCGAGGCGTAGTGGACGGAGAAGTTGTTCATGGAGCACATGAGGTCGGCGCATTCGATCTGGCGCTGCGGCTTCATTTTCCTGAGCTGCCGGGTCACGTCGACGCTGAAGTGGCGGTCTTTGAGCATCTCGACCACCTCCTCGCAGATCCCGTCGAGAAGGTCGCGCTTGCGGCGGATCGACTCGATCTTGATGTCGAGGGCCTTGGCGAGCCGCTCCTCGGGCACCCCGCGCTCGAGGGCGCGCAGGATCATGTAGTGCTCCTGGACGGTGGCCAGGCGATTGACCCGCTTGTTGTAGGTGTAGCCTTCGTCGTCCTTCGAGACGAGGCAGGTGACCTTGGCAAGATCCAGCTCTCGGGCGGCGAGCAGGCGGAGATGGCCGTCGAGCAACATGTGGAGGTTGGAGGCGGGATCGGCCTGGGTGACAATCAGCGGCTCGATGATGCCGATTTCCTGGATGGAGGCGCGGATCTGGGCAAACTTGCGGGTCTTGCGGAAGTCGGGGGATACGGCCCGGGTGGGGAGAAGCCGGTCGAGGGCGAGATCAAGGGCACGTTTCTCGAACCCGATCTCCACGGCATCCGTCATCGCAGGTCTCCTGGTTTCTTACCGGGGTCAAGGGCAGCGGGCATGGAGGTCAGGCCCTCGGCCCGCAGCAGGTTCACAAAGTCTTCGTCACTGAGGAGCCGGCCCATGGCACCCGACACGAAGGCCAACCGCTGCTGGACGAGGTCGGCCTTGCGGATCAGGAGCTTCTGGCGTTCGACCTCTTGGTTGTAAGCACGCACGAGAGCGGACGACGTCAGCTTGCGGGGTGTGCGACTCACTGATTTGCGGTCATAGCCCTTGCCGGCCCGGCGGCGGTCATCGATGAGACGCTTGACGGTCAGGAGCTTGGCGCCGCGCAGCGTGCCCGCCTCATAGGCGCCCTGCATCACCTCCTGGATCTCGGCATCGCTGTCGCCGGCCTGCGCAATGGCGATTGCCACCACCAGCGGGATGCGGCCGGCCTCGACCGCGGTGAGGAGCCGCTGCTCGCCCTTCTCAAGGAGCTTCAGCATGTCACCGATCCACTTGGAATCGAGACCGGTCTTGCGGGCAATGGTGGAGGTGTCATGGCCGCGCTTGCGCAGGCTGCGGATGGTCTCGAGGAGCTCGAGGCTGCGCGGCGTGTGGCGGGCGATGTTCTCGACGAGGCTCATGACAAAGGCATCGTCGTCGGTAGCATCGACAATCTGCGCCGGGATCTTTGTTTGCCCCAGCGCCTGATAGGCCTCCATTCGGCCCTGGCCGCAGACCAGGACGTAGCGTTCGCCCTGCGGGGTGGCGCGCGCCGTGACGGTGATGGGCTTCTTGAGCCCGAGGAGCCTAATCGACTGGACGAGTTCCTGGAACACCTTCTGGTTTCGCTCGCGGGGGTTCAGGACCTCGATGGCGTCAATGGCGATCTCGCGAATGGGGGCCTTGCTCATGCCGCCCTCCTGATCGAGGTGCGCGCCGCGAGCCGGAACAAGGGTTCCAGCCCGTCAAAGCGGTAGCATTCGACCCAGGCGCCATTGGCCTCGGCAAGGCTCAGGCGCTTTGGCCCCAGATCGATCCACGGCAGGAGGTAATAGTCGAGAATGCCGGTGTTGGCCTCGTCGAGCCGGACCGCCACCGTGATGTCGGGGCAAAGGCCCGTGTCGAGCCTGATCTTCCAGCGCAGGCTTCCGGCCTCCGTGCGGCGGCTGCGGGCCAGCACGATCGAGGCCGTGAACTCGCCGTTCACCGTCAGGAGGTCGGTTGCCGCGTCGCGCGTGACCTCCGCCCCCAGTTCAAGGATCCCGGCTTCCGTGCGCTGCACGATCTCGGGGTGCAGCCTCCTGAGCTGCCGGTTGATCTCCAGATAGGCAAAATCGCGGTCCGGCCGGAAGCCCACCAGCTCATAGGCCCTGATCAGGCTGCCGAAGCGGTGGCTGTAGACGCTGGCCGAGGGCATGGCGTCGGTTTCGTTGATGAGGATGCTGGAGAGGTATCCCTTGCCCTCATAGAGGCTTTTCAAGCGGACGAGCAGGTCCTCGTCGCTCAGGCGGTGGGAGCGCGCCCGGATGATGCCCTGGGCCATGTAGAACATATCGGGCTCGACGATAGCCGGGAACGCCTCGTCCTTGCGCACCAGCTTGTCAGGGGTGTTCACGACCCGCTGGCGCTTCAGTTTGAAGGAGATGCGGTTATAGACGTTGTTGCCGATGTATTTTTCGTTGGTGAGGACCTCGTGCACCGTGGCCCGGCTCCATGGGCGGCCCGAATCGGCCATCACCCCCATGGCATTGAGGCGTGAGGCAATGTCGCCTTCGGGGACCCCCTCCTCCACGAACCAGCTGTAGATCTGCTGGACATGCCGGACCTCGTCCTCAGGGCCTGGCCGCAGCACCACCCGGTCTGTCTGCAGGCTCTTGTGCTCGCCCCTCTTCAACTCCGCCTTGATCTGTCCTGACTGGTCCAGAAGTACGCGGCGAAGGCCAAAACCGGCCGTGCCGCCTTGCCGGTAGCCGAGCTCGATCAGCCGGCACTGGCCGGCAAACACCTTGGCCGAGAGCTCGCGGCTGTATTCCCCGGCCATGGCGCGTTTGACGCCCTTGACGATGGTCGACACGGGTGAGCCGTCATTCTCGAACTGCTCGGCACAATAGATGACCTGGATCCCGGCCTGCTTGCAGGTGTACTCGTAGTGCGCACTCTCGTCAGCGTCCTGGAAGCGACCCCAGCGGCTCACGTCATAGACGAGGATCAACTCGAAGTCGGTGTTCTTCGCCCTGACGTCCGCAAGAAGCGTCTGCAGGCCGTCGCGGCCATCGATGTTGAGGCCGCTCTTGCCCTCATCCGCATAGGTCCGGACGATGTCGATGTTGTTGCGCGCGGCATAATCGCGGATGCGGTCGGCCTGGTTCTCGGTCGAATACTGTTGGTGTTCGGTCGACATGCGGACATATTCGGCGGCTCTCCTGCGCCGGTCCGGCGGGGTTCGAAACTGAAAGCTGTTCTGCATCTTGCCATCCGGTCAACTCACTCCCTTGCGGGCAGCTGACAGCTAGCGGCATGTCGCGGAGGACTTCAAGGCAATAATGCGTGTACAGAGGATTTATTATGAGTGTTTTCCTCTCTCCCGCGCCGAGTGGATCCTCCGCTCACTCGAAGACGATTCACTGCGCTGATAAAGTTCAGCGGTCTGCCTGCGCCGCGGTGAGCGATCGGGGACTGGGAGCTAAGGAATGAGCTCGATCGTGAGATAAAGTCCGCCGTAGCAGTAGTTTGATGTCGTGGAAGACGTCTGCGCCACATAGTTGCCGGCGTAGGCGCCATTGGTATCCCAGATACGAATGTAGTTGGCATTGATGCGGCTGGTGCGACCTGTGGGTGCGTTTGGCTGGCCGGCGGCAATGGTGCTGATCGGAGCACCCACACCTGCGATCCACTTGGTATCCATCGTGTCCAGCACGGTGAACGCCGGCCAGGTGATTGAGGTCACGACATTGGTGTTGGTGAACCGCTGGCCCTTGTTGCCGACCTGAAACACGTTCCGATAGACACAGACGCCCATCGTGACGCTCGCGGAGTTCGTCCAGGTGCCGCTGACAGTCGCACTGTCGGTGGCAAACTTGTAGCCGACGATGCCGTAGGCGTTGCTGGCGTTGCCGGTGTAGATGACTGTCCATCCCGCTGGGGCGGAAGGCAGCGAATTGGCGCAGGTCTTGATGATGATGATCAGGTCGCCCGCCTGATGAGCTGGAATGGGGATCGTCGTCGCGGTGGTGCTGGCGGATGACCCTCCGCCGACATAGGAGATGATCCCGGGCTTTCGAGCACCGCTCTTGAGCATCCCCATCGTGACGGGCATCGCCAGCAGGTTCTTCGAAAACTCGACGTTCTGATGTTTGATAATTCCCGGTCTGGGCGGGAGAAAGACCCCCGCCGACGCGGGAAGGATCAAGCCTGAGGCGACAGTCGCCGCCAGCATTGCCTTGTTCAACATGTCGCATGGGCTCCCAAGAGATGAGGCTAATAATCGGAAGGCGTCCGCAGTGGGTTGCTCAGAAGGTGCCGCCATCAAGGGTGATCCCATCCAGCGAGCCACCGGTGATGGCGACGGCGCCTGCGTTCTGCGTTGCCATGGTTCCAAGGCCGAGATTCGCACGTGCCGCGGCAGTGTCCGTGAGATCCGACAGGTTCGACGCCTTGACCAGCTTTCCCGCGAGGGAATTCGTGACAGTCGCCGAGAAATTGGCATCGTTGCCCAGCGCTGCCGCCAGTTCGTTCAGCGTGTCGAGAGCCCCGGGAGAGCCATTGACGACAGCCGCAACTGCCGCAGCGACGAAGGCCGTCGTCGCCAGCTGGGTCGAGCTGTTGCCCGCTGTTGCGGTCGGCGCCGTGGGTGTGCCTGTCAGCGCCGGCGACGCCAAGGGTGCCTTGGCTACAAGAGCTGCATCGAGCCCCGTCACCTCCGATGTCGGATGAGTGTGCGCCGCGGGCGTGAAGCTCGAGGGCTTCCCGGTCACCCCGGTCCAGGGAACCGCATCGGCAGTCGCCGCCGTATCCACCTTGCCGTCATCGTCGGTGTCATAGACCGACTTGGCCATGTCGCCGGTCCCGAACGCCGAGAGCGTCGCCTGCACGAAGGCGGTGGTAGCAATCTGGGTGGTGTTGGTGGCAGGCGCCGCCGTGGGCGCTGTCGGTGTACCGGTCAGTGCCGGCGATGCCAGGGGCGCCTTTGCGCCGAGCAGCGTGTCGACCTGGCTTTTGCGCACCAGATCGGTGCTGCCGGAAGCATCCTGGGAAGATTTGGGGACGGTGGAGAAGGTCTTGGCGCCGCTCACCGTCTGGGCTTCGGCCAGGTCGACGAATGCCCCCTTGCCCGCCAGTGCGATGACGGAGGTGGCGTTTCCGGAGCCGTCGTCGCCCTTGCCGACATAGAGCGTGTCGTCGACCTCATTGTGGGCGAGTTCGGCGGATTTGAGCGCCGAGGGTGCTCCGGCGATACCGGAGACGCGGCGCTTGATGCGAATGACGTTTGCCATGGGATGTACCGTTCCTTGTCAGAGTGGGGAGATCAGAAGTTTCCGCCGTCGAGAACGATTCCGGTGTCGATGTTGCCCGGAGCCCCCTGGGGCCCGGCGGGTCCCGGGACGCCTTGCTCGCCTGCGGGGCCCGGCATGCCCAGCACCTTCACGGCGACGGGAGCGCTCGCCACGCGCACCCTCACAGGCGCATCGCAGAACGTCTCAAGCCGGATTGGCCCTGAGAACCCGTGCAGGCAGAGCGTCTCCGGCATCAGAGACCTCGCGTGACGGGGCGGACGACGGGGATTTCGAGGAGGAAGGAGAGGTGTCGCGGCGGGGTCAGATCGGTGCGCACCATGTCGAGCACGGCCGAGCCGGGCATCAAGCTGGCTGTGACCTCCGGGGGAATGACCAGTTCCAACGTGCGGACGGAGACACGCCTGATGCCGCCGTTGCCGGTGGAGAGTGTCGCCAGCACGGATGCAACACTCACCTTCGACCGCAACTGCCCGGTCAGCTGAGCCTCGGCCGGGAACAGGTCGGCTTCCGCCTCGATCTGCAGACGGTATTCATAGCCGATGATGATGGCGGGGCCGTCCGATAGGCTAACCGTCACGGCCGCCACCCGCAGAGTTTGGCGCCCGCCTCGTTGTGCGCGGCGATCTGCTCCTTGGTCTGGCGAGTCAGCACATCCTGGCGGGACGGCCTGATGGGCTGGGCCCAGTCGCAATCGCCTTTGAGACGCGGATCAGTCGCGCATCCAGCGATCGAGATGGCGATCAAGAGCAGCATCGCTGTCCGTCTGTACCTCATGCCTGACCTCCCCTGATGTCCGAAGCGCCTTCTCACGCACCGCCTGACGCTTCGCGTCCCACGCAGCTTTCCCGGCGGAGCGCCCGCGCAGCCACGCGATGCCGAGCGCAGCCACGATGGCTGCAGCGAGCGCCGCCCAGCCCGACACGCGGGACCAGGCGGCGCCGAGCAGTGAGACGAGAACCCCGATCACGGCGTCTTCCCCGTGCGATGATCCTCGATACGGGCGGCCTTGGCCTTCCATGCCAGCACGATGACCGTGAGGAAGATGGCGGCCCCCGCCCAGGGCAGGACGGGAAGCAGCCAGTCAGTGACGTGCAGTAGATCGGCACTGCGCTCGGTCAGGTCCTTGGCGCGCTCAGCGGTTTCGACGGCCGGCGCCACGACGGAGGCCGCAACACCCGCCATGCCGACGAGGCCGGTGGCGATCTGCCCGTTGGCCGCCTTCACGATGCGCGAGCCTTGCGGTGTTCCCGCCGCACGTTCAGCCGACACGACCCGCGGCTTCGCATGCTGCAGGGCTTCCACCAGTGTCACATCGATGTCCGGATTGAGGGCGAGGCCGTTGTCGGCGCGGAACGCCAGCACCGCCGCGCGGGTGCGCGGGCCATAGCGGCCATCGACATTGCCGACCTCGTAGTATCCGAGGTCCTTCAGCTGCTGCTGCACGACCTTGAGTTCCGGGCGTACCGGTGCCTGAGCGGCAAGCGGCCGGCGAATGCCGATGACGCGAGACTTCGGGTAGCGAGCGACCGTGACGCCGTCGGACTGGTTTCCTCCCAGCACTTCGACCTGAGAGCTGGCGAGCTTGAGGAAGAAGGCGACGTGACCGAGGTCCGACTTGGCGCCGCGGGTAAAGATGACGACGTCGCCTTCCTTCGCCTGCTCCACACCGGCAACCTTCTCGCCCCATGCGAGATAGGACCGTGCGTTGAGCTTCCGGGTGGAGGTGATGCCCGCCTTCTCGAGGCAGCAGCCGACGAAGGCCGCGCACCAGGCGACCTCGTCATGCTCCACCCAAGCGTGGCCGACGGTATGGTACATTTCCATGATCTTCGGGTTGTCGGCAGAGCCCTTCAGCTCCTTCGTGCCGAGATAACTGCGGGCGATGTCGAGAGGGGTCGTCATGCAATGCCTCCTTGCTGCCGGAGGCGTCGCCGCCGGCATCGGTTGGGTTCTGGGGAAATGGAACGGTCGAGGGTGTCTTCGTCCCTCAGGACGGCTTCTGGGTGAGATGCTCGAGCAGGAAGTCGTGGAGCTTGTCGATCTTGCCTTCGATGGCATCGAAGTGCCGGGTGATGGCGGGTTGGTCGATCTTGGCCATGTCGAGTTCGAGCATGCCGACACGCGAACGGATCTCGTGAATGTCGGTGCGGATCGAAGCAATGTCCCGGATGACCTGCTGGCCGCGATCCGGAACAAGCGCTTCCCAAAGCTTGGTCATCGCCAGCAAGGCACCGGCCACACCACCAAGCCCCACGATGAAATAGACGACCGTAACGAGGCCGTCGGTCCAGTCCTCTGTCATGGTGTTCCCCCCTGTTGCGAGCCGCCCGTCGAACCGGGGGCTTTCAGGTCGAGCGAGGTGACAAATCCCCCGCTCCGCGAATAGCTGTGGGTGACGGTCTCGATCCGCCAGGCGCCGTCCACCCCGGCCCGCGCGCCGATAACGATGCAGAGGCCGTCGGGAATGGCGTGGGTGTCGCCCTCGATGGTGACGGACCCCTCGCCAGAATCGCGCTCGGACGTCGCCTTGTCGGAACCCGTCTGCTGTTCAGCCTCGGCTTCGCTCGCCTTGGCGTAGCGGTGATCATGCCGGGCCTTCACGGAGAGCGAGGTCTGCTCCTCGGTGTCCTGCCACGCGGCCTGCTTCGGATCGTACCAGCGCGCCCGGACGGCGCTGAACTGGGCCCGTGCCAGGGCCGGCGACATGTCCCAGCTGTGGAGGTTCTTCCCCCACGCCGCAACGACGGCGGCCGTGTAGGTCCCTCCGCGCTTCGACAGGAAGGCCTTGGTGCCCTGGATCCGGAAATTGCCGCCGATCTCGCGGGCAAGTCGCTCGCCCATATGGATGAAGCTCTCGTCCCGCATTTC